>Ga0206937_10050_pt2 | contig 37690 bp, 37 predicted proteins | sample Alteio_BWOrgHeat_11_FD_152923 | JGI IMG/M metagenome (GOLD analysis project Ga0206937, IMG submission 152923) | Enriched cells from forest soil in Barre Woods Harvard Forest LTER site, Petersham, Massachusetts, United States -... | ecosystem: Environmental > Terrestrial > Soil > Temperate forest >... | reverse complement strand
GGAATTACCCTGGAAATCAAAACCGGGCAAAAAACAAGTCTTTGTAAACGAGGTGAAAAATATGCCGCAGGTGCAATTGTTAAGCCTTGGTGGCGATGTGCCTTCATCCGGCGGATGGAGCTCAAATGATGTTACTTATACTGATGGGAAAAAAGAAATAAGGACCGAACTCTATCATAAATCCGGCGATGAGAATTATATTAAAGTATACCAGATAAAGTTGTTGGCAGGCAGGAACATCACCCTTGCCGATACAGCCGGCAAAATGCTTATTAATAGCACTTATGCGCACATTTTGGGCTTTACCGACCCGGCAAAGGCTATAGGTAAGCTAATAAAGTTTGGTACAAGAGGAGGCAAGCAGATTGTTGGCGTAGTGGCAGATTTCCACCAGGGCTCATTACATGCGCCAATAAAACCTATGGCGATTTATCCCCAGGACCCACAATGGGAGGGCACTGTGCATATCGCTTTAAAACCGCAAACAGCAGGTGGCAATGAATGGAAAACCGCTATAGCAGCAATGCAAAAAAACTGGAAAGAATTATATCCTGACGATGATTTTCAGTATTATTTCTTTGACGAGAGCATCGCCAAAATGTATACCACCGAGCAGCACGTCTCAACATTGCTTACCTGGGCCACGGGTGTTTGTATTTTTATCAGCTGCCTTGGTTTGTTCGGCTTGGCCATATATACCACAAACCAGCGCACAAAGGAAATAGGTGTACGCAAGGTGCTGGGCGCAACGGTATCACAGATCGTTATGCTGCTTTCAAGAGAAATGGTAGTACTTATACTGCTTGCATTTATACTGGCAACAGCAGGCGCATGGTATGCTATGAACCAATGGATGCAAACATTTGCCGACCGTACAACCATAAGCTGGTGGATATTCGCCATCAGCGGCGCGGGTATGCTCATCACGGCACTGTTCACATCCGGCTTCCAGACGATGAGAGCCGCAATGATGAATCCTGTGAAGAGTCTGAGGTCGGAGTAAGAGATTAGTTAATAGAGATTAGAGGTTGGAGATTAGAGATTAGGAAAAGATAGACAGACGATATACTGCAGCGCCTAATCTCTAATCAACTAATCTCCAATCTCTAACCCCCCACTGTATCATAACCGAACGCTCCGTGTTACATTAACGGACAGTATTCATTAATGATTTATTAATAATATATTGATTGTCAATTGTTTATATTATTGGTAATTAATTAGCTATTTTGGCATCAGTAATAAAAAAAGTAACTCATAATAAATCATTAATACATGTTATCACTTCAGCATATTTCCAAATACTTCATGGCTGGCGGTACAAAAAACATTGTACTGAACAACATCAGCCTCGAGGTTGAAGAAGGCGAATTCATTTCGATAATGGGGCCATCAGGTTCGGGTAAATCAACTCTGCTAAACATCATCGGCATGCTTGATGAACCTTCGGAAGGTTACCATTATTTTATGGAACAGGCTGTGCACCAGCTTAAGGAAAAACAACGTTCGGCATTGTATAAAAAATATATTGGTTTCGTTTTCCAGGCATACCATCTTATTGATGAACTGACCGTGTATGAAAACATCGAAACACCACTTATTTACCAGGACTATAAAAGCGGCGAGCGCAAAGCGATGGTAGCCGATATACTGGACCGTTTCCAGATTGTGGGCAAAAAAGATCTTTTCCCGGCGCAGCTTTCCGGCGGGCAGCAACAATTGGTGGGCATTGCCCGCGCGCTGATCGCAAAGCCAAGGTTATTGTTGGCTGACGAGCCTACCGGTAACCTTAACTCGAGGCAGGGCGAAGAGATCATGGAGCTTTTCAAAAAACTGAACAAGGAAGATGGCGTAACCATTATACAGGTAACGCACTCCGAAAAAAATGCCACCTACGGCAGTCGTATCATTAACTTATTGGATGGTAAAATAGAATCGTCAATAAAACTTTAATTCTTTCAAATACAAAAAATGTTATTTCGTAAATATCTATATGTTTTTTTACTGGTAGCGATCGGCTTTGACGCACAAGCGCAACAGGCAGATTCAACAGCTACGGTTTATGACTTGCAAAAGTGTCTTTCTATAGCCATAAAAAATAACCTTACTGTACAGCAGGATTCAGTTTCTGCAGAAAGGGCACGGATCAACCTGTTGCAGCAAAAAGAAAATATGATCCCTAACCTGAGCGGTAATGCAGGCCGTTATGTTACTACTGGCCGCTCTATCAGCCCGGTTACCAATACCTATGTTAATCAGTCGGTAACTTATGATAACTATGGGTTAGGGGGCAACGTAACTATTTTCAACGGTCTGGCTTATCAAAATGCCATTAAGCAAGCATCGTTAGCTTTCCAGGCCGGCAAGATGAATTTTAAGGCGGCCAAAGACGTCGTTACCGTAAATGTTATCACCAGTTATCTGCAAGTGCTTGATGCTTTGCAGCAATTGAGCGCCGCCAAGAGCACACTGGCCCTTGCAAAAGAGCAGGACGACAGGGGAGAGTTGTTGGAAAAAGAAGGAAGCAACATAACCGCTTCCACCATTTATGATCTGCGCGGTTCGTTACAACAGGCGAACGTTAGCTTCGTAACCGCTCAAAACAATGTTAGCTCGGCTATGCTAAGCCTGTTTCAGGTGTTAAATATTCCATATGACAGGTATGCCACGCTGGCGCCTTTAAATGCGGCAGATTTGCAAGGCGACAAGGATGCTGATCCCGAAACGGTATACCAAACAGCATTAAATAGCCTGGCAGAGATAAAAGCCGCGACTTTGCAGCGCCAGAGCGCAGAAAAGGAAGTGAAATACTATAGGGGATTATTATATCCATCAATAGTCGGCGGTTACTCCTTAAACACCAACTATACAAATTCAAACACCTCGAGCTATTCAGATCAGTTTCGTAATAACTATGGTACGCAGGTAAGCCTCGGGTTAACCATCCCAATATTTACAAATGGCGTAAAAAGGAATGCAATGTCTAACGCCAAACTCGATCTGTTGAACGATAAATATATTGAAGATAACACTAAAATAGTGGTAAGGCAGAGCATTGAACAGGCTTATTATAACATGATCGCGGCTTATAAACGCTACCAGGCGCTTGATGAAGAGGTAAAAGCTTATACCGAAAGTTTCCGTATATCAAAAATACGCTTTGAGTCGGGCGTGTTAAATTCAGTGGATTATATTACTTCTAAAAACAATATGGACTCGGCCACTATATCATTTATAGCAGCCCAATATGATTACCTGGTATATAGCAAAGTGCTTGATTATTACCAGGGGAAATTGTCATTCTAAATATTTTTAAATATTATTTGGTATTTATTAAATTTTTATAAATTTATCGTCAGATAATATTCACATGTCCGGTTCGCGCCACGGGTGGTGCGGGCCGGATATCCCAACACAAAAACCTCATTTTAAGGCAATAAAACTTAATACCGGGCGTTTTTCTAACATCAAATTACCTTTAAGCTTATGAAGAAATTAATACTTACACTTATCGTTTGTTTATTTTTTGCCGGGATGGCATCAGCGCAAGTGCTGCCGAGCTTTGCATTCGGCCTGAAGGGTGGAGTTAACCTTACCAATTTTCCATCAAGCGGCCCTTTTCAAAATAGCAACCAGGCCGGGTACATTGGCGGTATTTGGGCCAGGTTCGGCGCATTGGGCTTCAACTTTCAGCCTGAAGCTTATGTAACCGGGAAAGATGTAAACGTTAGCTATAACAATAATAACCAAACCGTTACCACAAAGGCACATCTTACCAGTTTAGACGTACCGCTGCTTTTTGGCGGTAAAGTTGGCGCGTTGGGTTTAGGCGGCAGGTTTTATACCGGTCCGCTGGTTTCATTTGCTATCAATAAAGACAATTCATTTTCTGATGCTGCCGGCGAAGCTGCCCGCCTGGATTTTAAAGATCAAAATTACGCTTGGGTAGTAGGAGCAGGCATCGATATCCGGGCGTTATCAGTTGATCTGCGATATGAAGCAGGCCTCAACAAAATCGCTTATGGCCCCGAAGAAAATTCGCATACACGGATTAATTTATTCAACCTTACTTTGGCTTACCGCCTGTTTTCGCTTTAGTAATTAGTGTAGCCTGTAATATTATATTGCAGGCTATTTTTATATCATAAAAAATAAAGTGTTTTTTATACAGTTATTAATTATTTTATATATTTGTTATTGTTATAAACCAATTAAGAAATTCAAGAACGTAAGGGAATGAGAAACGCAGGATGGGTAAGTGCCGCATTTGTAATTTTATGCACGGCAGTGGGGTGTTCAAAAAGCGGCAATAATCAGCCACAACAGCAGCAGCAGGATACCACTTACAAAGCGCCGACGGTATCTTCCAGCTTTATTAAAGGTGCAGATGTGAGCTGGGTAACGCAGATGGAAGCGTCATCATACAAATTTTATAATACCAGCGGGCAGCAGCAGGACTTGTTTGCTTTAATGGGCAGCGTTGGTGTAAATGCCATCAGGCTAAGGGCGTGGGTAAACCCAAGCGATGGCTGGTGCAACACTGCCGATGTAGTTAAAAAAGCTATCAGGGCAAAAAATGCCGGCATGAAGGTGCTTATCGATTTCCACTACAGTGATTCGTGGGCTGATCCTGGCAAACAGCCAACCCCGGCAGCATGGTCGGCCTTAAATTTTACAGATATGAAAACTGCGTTGTACAATTATACCGTACACGTAATGGATACCCTGCAAACTAATGGCATAACGCCTGATTGGGTGCAGGTAGGTAATGAAGTAGACGACGGTATGCTTTGGCCAACAGGGTTGGCAACCAGCAGCATGGCAAATTTCGCCGGCTTTGTGCTCACAGGCTATAATGCAGTGAAATCTGTCAGCCCTTCAACCAAAGTGATCGTACATGTATCAAATGGTTTTAATAATAGCTTATTCAGGTATGTTTTTGACGGATTGAAATCCAACGGCGCAAAATGGGATATTATAGGTATGTCGCTATATCCGACCACAGCTAATTATACTTCGCTGGATGCGCAATGCCTGGCCAATATTAACGATATGGTGTCTCGCTATGGCACGCCTTGTATGATTGTTGAAGCGGGTATGGAATCCGATCAGCCTGGTATTACAAGGTCGTTCCTTACTGATATTATCACCAAAGTTAACTCGGTGGCAAATGGTAATGGTTTAGGTGTATGGTATTGGGAGCCTGAGGCTTACAACAACTGGCAAAGCTACGGACTTGGCGCGTTTACAACCACAGGTCGCCCGAGCATAGCGTTACAGGCTTTTGGTAATTAGGCTACTCAGAAGGCATTGGCCTGAAAAGAATGGTGAGCATAATTGCAATCGTCATACAGCACATAAATACAAAGAAATAGGCGAAGCTCATGCCGAACATTTTTGTAATAGTGCGGAATTTGCTGCGATGGTATACTACTCTTAACGATTTGTATATATACCAAATGATATAAATGGTAGCGGCAAAATATATCCATTGCATTATCGAATTGCCAATAGAAGTTATTGCCTGGAAAAGCATGATGAATGCGGTAAACAGGAAAAAGAAACAATGTAGGTGAAACGAATAGATCATGTGTTCTACATAAAACTTTTTGTCCCTTATAAAGGTGATGTAAAGTATTAACGCAAATAACGGTAATATCAGAAACATCATTTTGGGTATGGTATGGTTGAAGTTTTCTATAACCATTTCTTTGGCCTGTGAACCAAACCGCTCATGGTAATAGAGCATGTTTTTGGTGAACATTTTCTTAAAAAGTCCATCACGCTTATTCTCCGGCAACTTTTTCTGATCTGCTAAATACTGGTCGTAATTTTTAAATTTTCCTACGCTCACGCCAAACAATACTGTATCGGTTTCGGCTGCGCTGCTTGTGTCACCATCCAGTCTTTTTATACTTTCAATATTGGCCTCTTTTGCCGCTTTAAGCCCTAGTATGGTGTTTTCGCCGGTATGAGGGTCATTAATGGTTTTATCTATCGCAGCATTTGCTTGTAAAAGTCCTTCTTTTGTTTCCGTTTTGCTGCCGCCGTCCTGTATTTTGTAAAGCTTATTGTCGTTACCGGTTTGAAACAACACCAGGAAATAGATAACACTGATAAAAATATACATCTTCACTGGGTGCAGATACGATGCGCGGTGCCCGGTATTATACTCGACCGTTAATTTGCCTGGTTTAAAAAGAAGTGGTTTTAGGGTCGAAAAAAACTGATCGTCGAAATGGAAATAGTCGCTAATGGCATGACGCATCATATGGCCGAAACTTTCTTTCATCTCCAGGTTTTCCTGCCCGCAATTATGGCAGAAATGGCCCTCGAGGATCGTGCCGCAGTTTAGGCAATTGTTTTCATGGCGGTAATGTTTTTTCATATAATGAATATACCGGCTTTATGCGTGATTAGTGGCTCCTGAAAGCTCTTTATTATGTTTATATCTGAAGGCAAACGGAAAAATGATTGCGATAACTAAGGCATAAGCTGCAAATGTTAACCAGATACCTTGCCAGTTTTTACTTTGGTGATCGGCCAGTGTGAAAAATTTATCGATGATAATACCGCTGGCGAAGCTGCCAAACAGAGCGCCTACTCCGTTTACCATCATCATGAACAAACCCTGTGCACTGGCGCGTATTTTAGGGTCAGATTGCGTTTCGACAAACAAAGAGCCGGAAATATTAAAGAAATCAAACGCCATTCCGTAAATAATGCAGGATAAAATGATCATCCATAAACCATCTGCAGGGTTGCCAAACGCAAACAGACCAAAACGCAGAACCCACGCCAGCATGCTGATGAGCATTACATACTTAATGCCCAATTTGCGAAGGAAGAAAGGAATTGCCAGGATGAACAAGGTTTCAGAGGCTTGGGATATCGACATAATAATAGCGGGATATTTTACTGCTATGGTATCCTGGTAGGCAGGGACGTTTTTAAAATCACCTAAAAACACGTCACCATAGGCATTTGTAAGCTGCAATGCTGCACCTAACAGCATGGAAAATGTAAAGAATATAGCAAACTTAGGGGTTCTGAATAACCTGAAAGCATTTAGACCCAGAAGGTCTGTTATAGATTTCTTTTCGATCTTATTTAATTGCGGTAAGCATTTTGGCAATGTAAATGAATATAAACCTAATGCCAACGCTACTGCCGAAGCGATATAGAATTGATTGGGTGAAGATTCGTTTTTTGTTAAGCTCACCGTCCATAAAGCCGCAATAAATCCAATTGTTCCCCAGGTGCGGATAGGAGGGTAGGCTTTGATAACATCTTTCGATTCGCCTTTTAAAGCATTGTAAGCAACAGTAATTGAAAGTGACAGGGTAGGCATGTAGCAGAACATGTTTAACAGCATCACCCAAAAAAACTCAACCGGGTTTTTTACCATGGGTATGCAGAATAATACAGCAGCACCGATGATATGCAGAATGCCGTATAGTTTTTCGGCATTGATATATTTATCTGCAATTATACCTGTGAGGGCAGGCATTAAAATGGCCGAGAACCCCATCGTGGAGAAGATGGCCGAGAATTGTGTTGCTGTGCCCAATTTATTATCAAACCAATAATGACCTATGGTTAACAGCCACGCACCCCATATAAAAAATTGCATAAAATTCATCAGTATTAAGCGCGACTTAATATTCATATGGGTTCCGTTTTAATAAAAATAGCCAATCAGTTAAATTAAAGCGGAAAATAGTGAATTTTGATTAGAGATTAGCGGTTTCTGATTAGAGATTAGGAAAAAAATGATCAACAATAAAAAAGAGTGATCAGAGATTAGTGATTAGAGATTAGGAAAAAATAGCAACTCGTCAAAAAACGGTGTCATTTCGACGGAGCGAAGCGCTGGATTGTGTGTTTGCGCGATGGAGAAATCTTTTGGAAGCGATAGATAGGCCGCTATGCATGGCGCAAAAGATTTCTCTTCGCTGCCCAATCCACTTAACCCTGCAACGCTCATCGAAATGACTTGGAGGTGGAAAAATCAAGAAGCTTTCCTGCGGTTCAGCTCATCGCGAATCTTGGCAGCTTTTTCGTAAGCTTCTTCGGAGAGTGCTTCCGCGAGCTTGGTTTTTAGCTCGTCGGTGCTAAGGGATGTGAACCCGCCGCCGGATGCTGTGGCAGCGACGACAGTTTTCTCTTCCGATTGATCGTTAATGTTTTCTAAGTAAACGAAGTCGTTGCCTTCTATTACGATGCCTGCGCTTGAGAGGATAAACTCATATGTATAAATAGGGCAGTCGAACCGAACGGCAATGGCAATGGCGTCGGATGTACGGGCGTCTATCTCGACAGATCTTTTGCCGTCCGAACACATCAGTTTGGAATAAAAGATACCATCAACCAGGTTATAAATAATAATTTCCTGTACTATAATATGATAAGCATCGGCAAAACTTTTAAAAAGATCGTGCGTGAGCGGCCTGCTTGGGGTCATTTTTTCAATTTCGATGGCAATAGCCTGCGCCTCGAAACTGCCTATGATGATCGGCAGCCTGCGACGGCCGCTGATCTCGCCCAAAACCAAAGCATATGCGCCGGATTGGGTTTGGCTGTAGGAGAGGCCAACTATATCCAGCTTTATCTTTTTCATATTATTACCCATCACAACGTTATCCTTTTTTATTAAGAAGCTTTGTATTCTTTAAGCGCTGCAATTAGTTTGGGCACTACCTCGAAGGCATCGCCAACAATTCCATAATCAGCTACCTTAAAAAATGGCGCCTCGGGATCCTTGTTTATTACTACAATTACTTTTGACGAACTTACGCCGGCCAGGTGTTGTATGGCCCCCGAAATTCCTATCGCAATATACAAATTTGGACTGACAGCTATACCAGTTTGTCCAACATGTTCGCTATGCGGCCGCCACCCGGCGTCCGAAACCGGTTTTGAGCATGCTGTAGCCGCACCTAAAAGGTCTGCCAGCTCTTCAACCATGCCCCAGTTTTCCGGTCCTTTCAGTCCACGACCTCCAGAAACTACTATTTCTGCGTCCGGTAACGATACTTTATCAGTAGCGCGGACGATCTCTTTCAGCATCGCCTTAAAGTCTGATTCTTTTACATCTGCATTAAAATCCTCTATCTGCCCGCCTTTATTCGTTTCTACAACTTTATAGCTGTTAGGCACTAATGCGATCACTTTTACCGGGGATGTGAGCTCAACTATAGCAAATGCTTTGCCCGAAAACGCGGTTTTCTTCACCGTAAACTTTCCACCCGACTGCTCCGGTAACGCAACTGTGCCATCGGCAACACCTGCCTGCAGCTTTACTCCAACACGCGGCGCCAGTCCGCGACCTGAAAATGTATTGGAGATCACCACTACATCAGCACTTTCTTTCTTCGCAGCTTCAGCTATTACAGAGGCATACGCCTGGTTAACAAAATTCTTCAGCTTTTCGTTTGATACGTTGAGCACTTTATCAGCACCGTATTTCCCGAGGGCGGCAAGCTCATCCTGGCTTACGTCGCCGATGGAAATTACGGTAAGCGTGGTGTTATTTTGATCGGCAATAGCCCGGGCATATGAAATGGCTTCAAAAACAGATTTTTTGAATTTACCGCCGGCATTTTCCGCATAAATTAAAACTGGCATATTTAGGGTATTAAGCTAAAAATTGGGTTAATGTTTTAAGGTTAGATCACTTTTGCTTCAGTATGCAGCAGATCAACCAGTTTGGCTGTATCATCCGCCTGAACAAGTGTTACTTGCCCGCGTGGCGCAGGTGTTTCAAAGCTTATCACTGCTGAAAGATCCTTCACTTCCACAGGTTCGATAACGTTAAGCGGTTTGGTACGCGCAGACATGATGCCGCGCATATTGGGTATTTTCGGGTCGGCAACGCCTTCTGCTGTACCGGCAACAATTGGCAAGGGGATAGTCAGCACTTCTTTGCCGCCTTCTATTTCGCGCTCTACGGTTGCTGTGTTACCTTCAACGGACAGCTTTTTAATGATGGATACCGATGGAATATCCAGCAGCTCGCCGAGCATGCCGGCAATTTTTGCGCCATTGTAATCGATGGATTCCTGCCCGGTAAGGATCAGATCGAAGGGATTATTCTTTACGTATCCGGCAATTTGACTTGCAACGAACCAGGCATCTTTCGGCTTGGCGTTGACACGGACAGCGTCAGCCGCGCCGATTGCCAGCGCTTTGCGGATGGTAGGCTCGGTACCTGCTTCACCCACATTGATCACGGTGACCGTACCGCCAGTGCCTTCGGTAAGCTCGATAGCGCGCGAAAGTGCTATTTCATCGTAAGGATTGAGGATAAATTGTACGCCGCTGGTGTTAAATTGCGTGTTATTATCGGTAAAAGTTATTTTTGTCGTAGTATCCGGGACGTTACTAATACATACCAGTATCTTCGTCATATAATTGGTCTTTTAGAGGTGATGTTAAAATCTGAAATCAATTACCATTGAAAACGGATATTGCTTACACAGGTTTGCAAAGTTAGATAAAAAACACAGAATAAAAATGCAGTCAGGAAGATTGGAAAAGCTATTGGAGTTTATAAAGAACGAACCAAACGACGAATTTTTGAAATATGCCCTGGCTACCGAATACCTGCGGCTTGGCGATAATGACAAGGCTTTAGCGTACTATGAAGATTTAGTGAACAACCACCCCGGCTATGTTGGAACTTACTATCATTTAGGCAAACTTTACGAAATGCTTAACCGTAAAGATGATGCAGTAAAAACATATGAGACCGGCATGAAAGTAGCCCGCGAAAAACGAGATAATCACTCTTTTTCTGAGCTGCAATCAGTTTATAACCAGCTGACCGGGTTATATGATGACGACGATGATTATTGAGAACGATAATTTTAAGATCCCCTCTCGAGAGGGGGCGCGCATGCCAGAGCATTGGCAGAGGTGTGTTCTTTACGCTTGCATAATAACACACCCCTGCAGCCACACAGTCAGCACACCCCCTCTCGAGAGGGGATCTAACTACATAGCCCAGGCTTTTTCAACTTCATTCATCCCGCAATTTAACCGAAATTGAAAAGCCGCCAACTCTTATTTCTTCGCGATACTCTTTTCTACACCTTCAGCGCATTTGGAGGGCCACAGGCGCATGTAGCGATGCTGCTGCGCGAGTTTGTAGAGAAGCGCAGGTACATCACTGAGGAAGAACTGATGGAATTGGTGGCGTTGTCGCAAATAATGCCGGGGCCGTCGTCTACTCAAACTTTAGTCGGTGTTGCCTACAAAGTTGGCGGGTTAAAACTGGCGATCATCTCTTTTATCATATGGATATTGCCCTCGGCAACTATTATGTGCCTGGCGGCGATAGGCTATAAAATGTTTGCCGGGCAAACCAAGTTCACCGAGATTCTGCGTTTTGTGCAGCCCATAGCGGTTGGGATAGTCGCCTATGCCACTTATTCATTTGCGCACCGGTTCATCAAAACGCAATTGAGCGCTATGCTGGCTATCGGATCGCTTGTTGTTACGCTGATCCTTCAGAACCCGTATGCGTTCCCATTGCTGATATTGTTAGGAGGCATTGCTTCATCAGCAATGGAGACACAGCCGCAGGAAGATGCTTTACGTGTGAAGCTTTTCTCAAATGTTAACCCGCGTAAGGTGGGTTATTTTGTGGGGATCCTGCTGTTATTTGCCGTGCTGGGCGCTATCGTCAAGCAAACATCAATTGTTAGTTTGCCTATCCGTTTGTTTGAAAATTTTTACCGTAACGGGATATTGATCTTCGGCGGCGGGCAGGTATTGGTGCCACTAATGTTCACCGAGTTTGTGCAGGTTAAGCATTACCTCACCGGTTCGGAATTCCTTACGGGATATGCCCTGCAGCAAGCCTTACCCGGCCCTACATTCTCATTTACCTCATTTGTTGGTGGGATGACGCTGGGCAATAAGGGTTATGGCATACCGGGGCAGGTAGTAGGCAGCCTTGAGGCCGTTATCGGCATTAACCTGCCGGGATTAATATTGGTATTGTTTATCGTTCCGTTTTGGGATGATCTGAAAAAGATCACCCATATAAAAAATTCACTAAGCGGTATTAACGCCGTAGCAGTAGGCTTTATGGCGACCGCTTTTGTGTTGCTGGCCCGGCCTTTCGGTACGGATTGGCTGGCTTATGTGCTGATGATCGGCACGGGGCTATTGCTCAAATTCACTAAGGTAAAAACACCGGTAGTGATTATTATTGGAATTATATTGGGATTAGTGTTTTAGAAATGAAATCTTCTTGTTATTCTGGAATACTAAAATCGATAAGCAAATATTTTGTTTCTTTTAATTTGTTTGGGACAAACCTGTCAATCTTTAAATAGATTATTGTTGTGGGATCAATTTCGCAAAGTCTATTCTTGAAAATAATACCTTCTGCATTAGATGTACCATAATCAGCATTACCAGCTTCCTTCTTAAATGTCGTATCTCTTAACTTAAGTTTTTGCTTTATTTCCTTTATCTTCGAGTACATCTCAGAATACGTGTTATTGTGTTCTGGCGCTTTGAAAAAATAACTTGATGAATCCTTGATAATTTTATAAGGCATCATACTTTCCCAAAGCACGCTATCCTTTCCATTCTCTGCAGTTATCTGTACGTCAAAAGAATATGAAATTTCAAATCGATCCGTTTTATTATTTGGTACAATTTCTATTGTGCCGATATCTAATCCCTCACCATCATCCGTAAATAACCGAACGCTATCATTTTTAGTAGTTAACTTCCACATTCGATAATCTCTGACATCCACTTTGTCGTTAATACTATCTTCTTTATAACCATTAAAAACGCTATTATTAACCTTAACTGAAAAATTAGGAAAAATTATTTTTGTCATTAAAGGCTCAGTTGAAGTATCTCTATCACTATTTTTTTGAGATGAAGAACTGTTACCGATATTGCTGTCAGGCAAATTCCTGGAGACAATACCAATTGTGTCTACCTTAGATTTTTTAACAGTTGAATGGCAAGAATATGCTCCTGCCACTAGTACTAATAAAGCTATTATGAAAATATGTTTCACTGGTTTGGGTTACGTGTGTGGGCCGGGGGCGTCGCTAAAACGGCGCTTCGTCATCCATATCATCCATCCTTGACGGGCGGATGATAAAATTGTTCGGCTTTTCGAAATCCTGCGATGGCGCCATATTGGCGAACGGGTTTTGCGGCGGGAAGCTGTCGATACCATGGTCAAGATCCACGAACTTAACATATTTACCCACGAATTTTAGCCTTACGCGACCGGTTTCACCATTACGGTGCTTGGCGATAATTACTTCACCTACTCCCTGGGTCGGGCTGCCGTCTTCGTCTTCTGTTAATCCGTAATATTCAGGTCTGTATAGGAACAACACCATATCGGCATCCTGCTCGATAGAGCCAGACTCACGCAAATCCGAAAGCATTGGGCGTTTTGATGCGCCGGGACGGTTTTCCACCGCACGGCTTAACTGTGATAGTGCAATAACCGGCACGTTCAATTCCTTGGCTACTGATTTCAGCGCGCGGGATATGCTACCGATCTCCTGCTCACGGTTACCGCCGCCTTTGCCTTCGCCTTTGCCCTGCATCAGCTGCAGGTAATCGATGATGATCAACTGGATATCATGCTGCGACTTTAAACGGCGGCATTTTGCACGGAACTCGAAGATATTAAGGGCAGGGGTATCGTCAATGATCAATGTAGCAGCCTCTAAACGACCGATCTTGGAGTGGATCTGTTGCCATTCCCATTCTTCCAGCTGGCCTTTACGGATCTTTTCCTGTTCAATCTCGGTTTCGCCGGAAATCAAACGGTTCACCAACTGTACCGACGACATTTCGAGTGAGAACACTACCACCGGCTTATTGAAATCAACCGCTGCATTACGCGCGCAGCTTAATACGAAAGCTGTTTTACCCATCGCAGGGCGGGCAGCAATGATCACCAGGTCGGATTTTTGCCAGCCTGAGGTCATACGGTCGAGATCGGTAAAGCCTGAAGCAACACCCGTAAGGCCGTCCTTTTTGTCTTTCAGCGATTCTATTTCCTTCAACGTTTCGTGCAGGATGTCGTCCATTTTGCGTGAGTCACGGCGGAGGTTGTTCTGGGCGATATCGAAGAGGTTTTTTTCTGCTTTATCTAACAGATCGAGTACGTCGGTGGTGTCCTCATAAGCGCTGTTGATCACTTCTGTAGAGATGCGGATCAATTCGCGCTGGATGAATTTCTGAATAATGATACGCGAGTGGAACTCAATATTGGCAGCCGAAGCCACGCGGTTGGTCAGCTCGGTGATATAATAAGCGCCGCCTATCATTTCCAGCTCGCCCTGCTGGCGCAGCTGTGCGGTCACGGTAAGGATATCAACCGGCGACGATTTCTCAAACAGTATATAAATAGCCTGAAAGATCCGCTGATGTTTATCCACATAAAACACTTCGGGTTTCAAAATGTCAATCACTGATGACAGAGCGTCCTTCTCCAGCATCAGCGCGCCTAAAACAGCTTCCTCCAGATCAACAGCTTGCGGGGGCAGTTTTCCTAAGCCGGTGTATGGCGAAGGGTTACTGATCCTGTTTCTTCTTTCATTAGTGTTCTGCCTGCTTGTGTTATCGTTCTCAAAATTCATGGGACAACAAAAGTATATGAAAAACCTATCAGCTTATCCACAAATAATATCTTTTTATTTGCCGGGGTTAAATGCCTCAGCGGTTGGTGGTTGGCACTTTGTTATTAACAGCAAATATGTTAGGAAGTGTATAAATGTTTGAAATTTAATTTGTTACATAGGTGTTGAAAACTACTGTTTGGCATTTTTTTAATAAATGAGTATCAATTTTAGGCGATAAAATTTTTTACCTTATAAATAAATCTCAATGTCTACTTTTGCAGGCAGATAGGCTTAAGTGTTTGATTGGAAGTATGGCAGCATGCGGAATAACACACCCCCTGCAACCGCACAGTCAGCGCGCCCCCTCTCAAGAGGGGAACCTTAGCTTCAGCATTTAAGCAGCATAAATTATTTACAATGAGTTTTACCCAACGTTCCCCCCGCGAAAGCAATCAGATGGTATTTGGCATCCGTGCCGTAATTGAAGCGATCCGCGCAGGCAAGGAGATAGAGTCGGTATACATACAGCGTGGTTTAGGCGGCGGCCTGCTGAACGAGTTGAAGGATGTTTTGCACGAATTTAATATCGTGGCGCAACAGGTACCTATTGAAAAGCTGAACCGCCTTACGCCGAAAAATCACCAGGGCGTTGTGGCTTACATATCGCCGATCATCTATCAAAAAGTAGAGGACATTATCCCGCAGATATTTGAAAAAGGGGAGGTGCCGCTGATATTGGTGCTGGATGGCATTACCGATGTGCGCAACATGGGCGCCATTGCCCGTACGGCCGAATGTGCCGGCGTGCATGCAATTGTTATCCCGGCAAAGGGCTCGGCGCAGATCAACCCCGATGCGATCAAAACATCTGCAGGCGCATTGTACAAGATCCCGGTTTGCAGGCATGATAATTTTATGCAAACCGTTCGCTTTTTGCAGGAATCGGGCCTGCAGCTGGTTTGTTGTACTGAAAAGACTAAAGAAAATATCTACACACCTGACTACACCGGGCCGACGGCTATCGTAATGGGATCAGAAGAAGATGGTATCCGCAACGAGATCATCCGCATCGCCGATCATCTGGCCAAGATCCCGATGTTTGGCGAGATAGAATCGTTAAATGTTTCGGTGTCGACGGGGGTGATTATTTATGAGGCTTTGAGGCAGAGGCAGTGATTAGAGATTAGTGGATTAGAGATTAGTAGCTTCAGATGATAATTGCCGTTGGCTTTAGCCAACGGAATAGCAATAGGTGAAAAATGGCTTTAGCCTAAAAATTGATCAGGTTCGGCTAAAGCCAAATCCATTTACGATTTTAACCGTTGACTGAAGTCAACGGCAATGTGTTTTGCTTAGTGCTAATAACTTAATAACAGCGCAGCGTAATGACCTAATGACTATTCCAAATAATAATGCCTTATCCTGTTCAATCCTTCATCCAACTCATATATCAATGGTATTCCGGTTGGTATATCTAATTGGGTAATTTCCTCATCCGAAAGATTATCGATGTATTTGATCAGCGCACGTAAGCTATTGCCATGCCCGCAGATGATCACTTTTTGATTTTTGCGAATGGAATCGATAATGGTTTCGTTCCAGAAGGGGAGCACGCGGTCCATCGTTTCGCTCAGATTTTCGGTAAGCGGCAGCTCGCGCTCGGTGAGATTTTTATAGCGGATATCTTTGCCGGGATAGCGGTCATCATCTTTGGTGATGGCCGGCGGCAGTTCGTTTGGGTCGCGGCGCCATTTTAGTACCTGCTCAGCGCCATATTGGGCGATGATCTCATCTTTATTTAATCCCTGCAAAGCGCCATAGAAGCGTTCATTCAACCGCCATGATTTTTGTACTGGGATCCACAGGTGATCCAGCTCTTCAAGGAGGATATGCATGGTTTTAATAGACCTTTTTAGCAACGAAGTAAAGCCGATATCAAAATTATAGCCATTTTTCAGGAGGATCTGGCCGGCTTGTTTAGCTTGCTCCGTGCCTTCCGGCGCGAGGTCTACATCCGTCCAGCCGGTAAAGCGGTTTTCCTTGTTCCAAACACTTTCGCCGTGGCGTATTAATACCAGTTTTTGCATATTGCTAAAGTAACGAATAGGGCAGGTTTCCGTTTCAAAAAAATTTGCTAAATAGATTTAAAACTATAAATTCGTTTAATCCAATTTAAACCAAAAACTATGATTCCTACTGTTTCTACACCTGTAACGGTGAAAGATGGCATTGCCAACCCGGCACCGCTGGGCCTATGCGCCTTCGGCATGACCACTGTTTTACTCAATTTTGCAAACGCAGGCTTTATCGAGGTCAGCCCGATGATCCTGGCTATGGGTATTTTTTACGGCGGCCTGGCACAGGTTATCGCCGGCATTATCGAAGCAAAAAAGAACAATACTTTTGGCCTTACCGCATTTACGTCTTATGGCTTTTTCTGGCTGTCGCTGGTTGGCCTTATTGTAATGCCTTCAATGGGCTGGCTGGCCAAACCGTCTGATGCATCCATGTGCGCTTACCTTGCCATTTGGGGACTGTTTACTTTCCTGATGTTCTTCGGCACATTGAAATTGAACAAAGCTTTGCAATTTGTATTTGGTTCATTAACCATACTGTTCATTTTATTAGCTTTGTCCGAAGGGCTTGGCAATAAAGACATACACAAATTTGCCGGATACGAAGGCATTATTTGCGGCGCTTCTGCCATTTACACCGGCATAGCAAACGTGCTGAACGAAGTATATGGCCGTACGGTTTTGCCAATAGGCCCTGTGGCTTAATTTATTAGTATTGAAAGATTTTAAAAAATATTACCTGCTTCCGGCCTCGCCGGAAGAGATTTATACGGCGCTCACCAATCCATTGACCATTGAGCTATGGACTGGTGAGCCAGCCGAAATGACGACCGAACCGGGCACCGAATTTTCCATGTGGGACGGCAGCATCGTAGGCAAAAACCTTGAATTTGAGCAGGATAAAAAGATCGTACAGCAATGGTATTTTGACGGGCAGGACGCCGAATCTATCGTAACCATCAAATTGCATCCCGACAGAAGAGGGACTTCAGCTGAATTAAAGCATACCAATATCCCCGATGCAGATTACCAGGATATGGTTAATGGTTGGGATGAGAGTTACTTTGGCGCTTTAGATGAATTTTTTGGGCTTTGATAGGATGTTTCATTAAGCCTTTTTTGTCGCTGATAGTTCAAATGATTTTTTATTCATCATTATCACGATTATAGGATAGATCAGGATTTCGACTTTGGTGAATAATACCTATAATAACTATCAGCTGTTTGGCATCGTCTAAATAAAAATGTATCGCATAAGGAAAAATCGCTGTGAAAGCCGTCCTTACATTTTTATATTTAATTTCATAGTTTAAAGGATTATTCTGCAACCTCTTGAAGCAATCCTTAACTTCAGCGGCAAACCTTATTTCTAAGCCAGGCTGGTGTTTTTTGTACCATTTCTTCGCTTCAATCAGATCTATTTTTACAACATCATAATAATATAAGCTGTATGCCATTACTATTTGTCTAGCTCTTCGAATAGTTCTGAAATGGGTCTGATACGATCAGGATTATTTTGCATATCAAGGAGACGGGTGTCTATAATATCCTTCTGCCATTGCGGCAATTCAGTATTAATATCTACTACATCCGGGTATTTATTTTTTATTATTTCCCATTCTTTAATAGGAACCTGCACTGCCGTTATTCGGCCCTTTTCGTCAGAAAGATATTGTACGCTCATAACATCAAATTTAGCCACTTATTTTAAAGTTAACAATCTTCTTTTTATCTAATGATATAAAACAAAAAAGGGCTCATTTCTGAGCCCTTTTATCGGATTATTTATTTGTTGTTGTTTAGAACAATGTAAACTCAACCCTGCGGTTGATCTGGCGGCCTGCGTCAGTTGCATTGCTGGCGATAGGGTTAGCCTTGCCATAACCTTCAGCCTGGATCAATGATGAATCAACACCTTGTGTTGCCAGGTAAGTTTTCACTGCTTCGGCACGTGCCCTTGATAATTTAAGGTTGGCCGCAACCGAACCTACATTATCAGTATAACCGGCCAGTTTCAGGTGGAATTTCTTAGCCACCATCAATTGTGCAAGTTTATTTAAGCTTTCGTCTGAATGTTCGCGGATAGTAGACTTACCGAAATCAAACTCTAAGTTTTTCACGGCTTCGTTTACCACCTGCTGATCTTCTTTGGTTACATAAACCTTTACATCAGGTTTGTTAACCGGCAACGGGCAACCTGCACCGTCAACCTGTGTGCCGGCTGGCGTGTTAGGGCATTTGTCGTAAGCATCAGGTACACCGTCACCGTCAGAGTCGGTAGTCAGTTTAGCTAATGTTTGGTTGGTAGCATTCAGCTGGCTTTGTAACTGTTGGTTTGCAGCACGTTGCTGATCTACCTGTGTTTGCAGCTTTTGCTCATCCATCAGGTATTCGTGGCGCATTGATGCTACAGGGTTATGAGTAGCTAACTGCGGTTTCCTACTGCTGCCGAGTGCAAATTCTAAACCGGCATGCGCATAAGAGAATCTGTCGCTGGTTGGGCCGGTAACAACGCCGTCAAAATCGTCAGCATTAACAAAATTTACCTGGTAACCTAAATCGATGTTTACCCCGCGGGCAACATTTAATTTAAGGCCTAAACCAACCGGGATATAATAATCATGGGTTTTGCCACCGGTATTAGTAGTACCATTCGGGCCGGTATAGCTGGCGGTATAGTTAATAAGCCCGCCACCCAATGTTAAATAGGGCTGAATAAAGCCTTGTTCGTGCCTCCAGCTGATATTTGCGAAGGTGAAATTACCTACCAAATCGACAGCATAATTAATTTTTGTACTGAAACTGCTGTATGTGCCATTAGCCTGGTCGAACGGTGTTACGCCGCCGCCAACTTTACCACCGAGGTAATCAGCCTGGATACCGAATGAAGGTAAGATCTGGTCTTTAATGTAGCCACTATAGCCAAACTGCTCATGCGGCGACTTAAAGTCTTGTTGTTTCATACCGAAAATGGTATAGGGGGTAAGTAAGCCACCGTTTAAGCCGATTGACCAGGTGCGGAACGCATGAGGTGAAAAAGGCTGAACATAATCGGATTGTTGTTGTACTTTTGTTGAATCAGGAGTTTGTGCGAAGAGTTTGCCACCAGCTAAAATTCCTGTTAAAAGCAGGGCGGTCTTTTTAAAATTCGATTTCATATTAATACTTGTTAGTTGAGTCGTTGCCTTAAATTTTATGAGGGCAAATTCCCCGGTCATGGACAAGAGTGGTGCCAACATCTGGCGGGCAAGAAAAGACTTACTTAAGAATTAAGCCCGACGTGTTACGTAATCGGTTGATTGATAGCAGCGCCGGAGCACAAACAATAAGAACTATTTGGAGTATTTCTTAATCAATAGATAAATAGTATGTGATAAGCAAAGTGAGCCTTAAATAGTACAGTTTTGTCTGTTTTATTACGATTTTTTGAAAAATTCATCAAAAATTCATAATTCAATTAATAAAATGGCAATTAATGGATCGCGTACTCTTATATTGAATGATATGAAACATATATCATAATATGTGTGATATATATTAATAGGTAAGATATTAGCTGTTAGGCCGTTGGATGTACGAACACCTGGTATTTAATATCGGCCCCGGCTTTTACGAGTGTTGCTGCTACAGAGCAATATTTGCCTACGGAAAGATCAGCAGCTTTTTGGGCCTTTTCCTGGTCGATATCGCCGTATAAATGGAACTCGATATTGATATCTTTCCACAGGGATGGCTCCACGTTTGGCTCGCGGTCGCCGTTGACTACCATTTTGTAATCCACAACTTCCTGGCGCTGTTTTTTGAGTATACTGATCACATCAATTGCCGAACAGCCTGCAAGGCCCATCAGCAGCATCTGCATAGGGCGAACGCCGAAATCTTTACCTCCGCTTTGCGGGCTGCTGTCCATTCTTACAGTATTACCATATTCGTCCGTGGCTTCAAAGCCATAATCTTCCTGAACGCGTTTAAGCTCTATTTTAGGCATGATGTAATTGAAATATTAAGCTAAGTTATGAAAATATGCGCTGACCGTAAAAGGCATGCGCCATTTATGATATTACGCTGAGAAAACCCTGTCTTTAACCGGGATGACCAATTTTAAGCCCGACCAAACATCATCTACCGCGCAGACTTTTATATCTACCAGGCCGGTCTGCAGGGCGTAAGTGCGGATGATGTCTTCAGTAATGTCCGTTACTACTTTGGATGACTTCTTGGGCCATGATGCCCAGATCATACCGGCCGGTTTTAACTGTTGCAAAAGTTGGGGCAAGAGCGATTCGTATTCCGCTTTTTCTTTTGTGAAGAAATGGATAAAGTCGAGTTTTTTGTTGCCTGAATCCTCAAATACCAGTTCAGGCGGCAGATCGGTAAACAGATCAAAATAATGATCGGGCGCATTTATTAGCCTGATATGAAAGCCGTGCTTAATCCCCAGTTTTTTTGCGAGCGGTGTGCCTGAATAACCTGCCATAGCGTGTAATTGTAAAAAGGATGATAGACGTGCTTTTCAAACAATAAAAATGCGTAATTGCTGTCTATTAACCGAATAACCTATGAAAAAGATCGCAATCCTCCTTCCGCTTATCTTATTATCTGCCTTTTGCTTTGCACAGAAGGGAGCAATAACTTATGAAGATATTAAATTTATGCTGCATAATAACCTGATGCAAACGGATACTTTTTTAAATATAAAAGGGTACATCGCTACAAAAAAGGATAACAGCACTAAAAACAGGGAATACAACATAAATGGCGTGAATGACACCTATACAAAGCTGAATGTACGACTTGACGGTAAAAGGATATTCATTGAGTTGGAGACCAATCAAACAGGGCAGTTTGCGCTCATTCATAATTCAATCAGCCAGTTTCTTGACAAGAACGCAATGACCGGCGGGGTACAAACCTATCTGGTAAAAGACCTGGGCACAATTTATGTCACCGAGCAGGATGCACCTGATGGTAATCCATTAAAAAAGGACTACGATATGCAGATTGTTGGTGATAAGCGCATCACAATTAATAATTGAGTTTCCGGTAAGTGTTGATTTGGGGCGAATAAGTTGTAGTTTTATCAATCGCCGTATGTATCAGGTTTTTGCCACGTTAGGGTTTTATTATTTACGTCAAAAAAGTTAAAGCCGAGATCTATCGTTTCCTGCTTCCCGTTCAATGTGAAGGTATAGTAACGCCCATCGGTATTGATAGGAGTTTTGGTATAAAAGTCGTCAGTTAACTTAAATTTTGGCTTAAAAGCAGCGGGAGTTACTTTTTTGCCGTGGTGCAGGTAATCGGTCAGTAAAAACTGTTCTGAGTACATCAATCGTATAATCGAATCAGTTATTTTGGAATTGACCTTTCTTAAAACTGTGAACTCGGGGATCGAGCCGGTCTTTGCAGCTTTGCTGAGCTTTATTGTTTGATATAAGTATTCCAATGGTGTACGCGCCCAGATAAAAAAACAAGGCGCCTGGCACCCATAGTCGAGCACAGATTTATATATTTTATTGTCTTTTACAAAGGTCATGCATATTGTTTGGTCATCTGTCCAACCTGCATGGTAAGCGGTTTTTAACGTGTCAAAATCTACCTGGCGAAAATTATCCTGTAGCCGGTTATAAAGCGCAGTGGTAATTTTGCCGGTGTACCAGCCATTGTGTGTTGTATACATCATGCCGCCAAATAAAACATTGCCGTTCGCATCTATCATCATATTTATCGCCGGGCAGGTGCCGTAGCATCCGGATGAGGAAAGTATTATTTTATCAAACGGTGGCGTTTTGCTGATCTTCTTTTCATAATGCTTGAAAATAGTTACAACGCTATCTTGTTCTATCTTTAGCGTGTCGGCGTTTAAAGTAAGCAACCAGTACTTGTCCTCATAACTGCCGTCGGCCGAAGTCAGCGTTAAGCTATCGCCCTTTATTTTAAACTTCCCCAAATTCCCTAAATAAAATTGCCTGTTTAAAACGGTATCGTCACGGAAATAGCCCAGGTTATTTTCAAAGGTATTATCCTTATAAAAGGTGAAGCCGGGCTTTACATATTTAAACGGTCGGCCTGTATAAGGGTGGGCCGTTACTTGAAATACCTTTACTTCTACCCAATTGCCCAGGATCGATTCTTCTCTTGTCGGCTGATGTTTCTTAGTGCAGGAAAGAACAAGCGCCAGCAGTGCTATTGCGATAATTGGTTTGTACATATTATCCAGGTTTAGCATAAAGGTAAATGAGTTGATTGGTTAAACAAAGGGGTGAGGATAGATATTGATGGCAACTGGTTATTGACAAGTGTTTTTTAGGGTGTCAGGGTGAGGTACTCGAAGCGTGAGGGCAAAGGCCTCTATGCCATGTATATTCGATATGCATAGTTCGCTATCCCAACGCTCATACTTCGAGTGCCTCAGTATGACATCCACGCGCGTTCTATACACAAAAAAGCCGTCGGAACAACTCCGGCGGCTTTTACTTGTCTAAAGAACTAAAAGATCAATTCCCTAATTCCGACATAAACTTAATGCGCATCAGCTGCACTTCTTCGCGGGTGTAATCTTCCGCGCCGAGTTCAACCAGTGCATCGTCTATCGAGTCGATCTCGGCAGATTTGAAGTAGTCGTAAACTTCTTCCTGCTTGTCCTCATCGATCACTTCGTCGATATAATAGTTGAGGTTGAGCTTTGTGCCTGAGTTAACTATCGTTTCCACTTCCTTCAAGATCTCCTCGTAGGTGAGGCCTTTTGACGCTGCAATGTCCTCGAGATCGAGATGGCGGTCGATATTCTGAATGATATAAACTTTCAGCGCCGACTTATTGGCTGCGCTCTTGATCACCATATCCACCGGGCGGTCGATATCGTTATCTTCAACATATTTCTTGATCAGGTCGGTAAACGGTGCGCCAAATTTCAGCGCTTTACCTGCACCCACGCCCGATATTTGTTTCAGCTCTTCTGTCGTGATAGGATAGTGCGTGCACATTTCTTCCAGCGACGGGTCCTGGAAGATAACAAATGGCGGTAAGCCTTTTTGCTTGGCTATCTTTTTACGCAGGTCCTTCAGCATCTGCAGCAGCTCGGTATCCAAAGCGCTGCCGCTTTGTTTTGGCCCGTCTTCGGAGTCATCGTCATCGGTAGCCTCCATCGGGCTGTTCAGTATGAAACGGATGCTGTATGGGTTATCTAAAAAGGAATTGCCGGTACGTGTTAAACGCAACAAACCATACTGGTCGATATCCTTCGACAGGAAATTATTCAACAGCGCCTGTCTGAGGAGCGATTTCCAGAGGTTTTCGCCATCCTCCTTGCCCGAACCAAATACCGGCAGTAAATGATGCTCGTAATTGTGGATCTGGGCATTGTCCTGGCCCATGAGGATGCTGATGATATGATGATCGTCGAATTTCTCGCCGATCTGCTTGATCAGGCTTAGGGCTTTGTGTAATTGTGCCTCGCCATCAAAGTGTTCTTTGTGGGTGCTGCAGTTGTCGCACATGCTGTTGCAACCTGCCTCGTTAAAGTTCTCGCCAAAGTAATGCAACAACTGTTTGCGGCGGCAAACCGACGACTCGGCATAGTCGATAACCTCTTTCAATATCTGGGTGCCGATCTCGCGTTCCGAAACCGGTTTGTCCTTCATAAATTTCTGCAGCTTGTCGATATCCTTTTGCGAATAGAAAGCTACGCAAACACCTTCGCCGCCATCGCGACCGGCGCGGCCGGTTTCCTGGTAATAACCTTCCATGCTTTTCGGCACGTCATGATGTATTACATAGCGCACGTCCGGTTTATCGATGCCCATGCCGAAAGCGATGGTAGCTACGATCACGTCCACATCTTCCATCAGGAATTTGTCCTGCGTATCAGCCCTTACCTTGGCATCCAGGCCTGCGTGGTAGGGCAGGGCTTTTACGCCATTGAGGGTAAGCACTTCAGCCACCTCTTCAACCTTTTTACGGCTAAGGCAATATATGATGCCCGATTTACCTACGTTTTGCTTTACAAACTTTACGATCTCTTTTATAACGTTGCGTTTTGCGCGCACTTCGTAATAGAGGTTGGACCTGTTGAACGATGATTTGAAAATAGTGGCGTTGTTCATCTGCAGGTTCTTTTGGATATCCTGCTGAACTTTTGGTGTTGCCGTTGCGGTTAAGGCAATAATTGGAATATTATCGCCGATATTGCTGATCACCTGCCTGATCTTGCGGTATTCGGGGCGGAAATCATGGCCCCATTCCGAAATACAGTGCGCTTCGTCAACCGCTACGAACGATACCTGGTTAAGGCGCAGGAAATCAATATTGTCTTGCTTGGTCAATGATTCGGGCGCCACATACAATAGTTTGGTAACGCCGCTTAAAACATCCTCTTTAACCTTCATTATCTCAGCCTTGGTGAGTGATGAATTCAGGAAATGCGCAATACTGTCGGAACCGCCAAAGGCCCGCAGCTGGTCAACCTGGTTTTTCATCAATGCTATCAGCGGCGAGATCACAATCGCTGTTCCCTCGCTCATTAGTGCCGGCAGTTGATAGCACATAGACTTGCCGCCACCGGTAGGCATGATCACAAATGTGTCATTACCTGCCAGGATGTTAGTAATTATCGCTTCCTGCTCTCCTTTAAAATTATCAAACCCAAAAAAATTCTGGAGATTATCAAAAAGCGACCTCTTCGTCTCTATCATTTATTTATAAGAATTTAAGTAGATATACTTAGAATAAGTTTAAAAATAATAAATTTCTATGAATTAACGATGAGTTTTTGTTAAAATTTTATGTAGAAATTATTAATAAATAAAAACTTTTTCCGGGCAATTGCCATTTTAAAATACGGCAAACCGGGCAATGCGTTTATTTAATTTTATTTAGCAATTATTTTACGGAATATTGTTCAATTTTGCTGCCGCGAAAGCACCTAAAAAATTCTTTTAAAAAATGAATAAAAATTACTTTGCCATTATAATGGCAGGAGGTATCGGGAGCCGTTTCTGGCCTATTAGCCGTACTTCGCATCCTAAACAATTTATCGATATTTTAGGCACTGGTAAAACGTTAATCCAAAATACTTACGATCGTTTTTTGAAGATATGCCCTAAGGAAAATATTTATGTAGTTACCAACGAAATTTATACCGACCTGGTGAAGACTCAACTGCCTGACATGGAAGACCACCAGATACTCACAGAACCGGTGATGCGCAATACAGCGCCATGCGTGGCTTACGGGAGCTTTAAAATTGAAAACCTTAACCCTGATGCTGCTATTGTGGTGGCGCCGTCAGATCACCTGATATTGGATGAGGCGGCTTTTATCAGCACGATAGAAAAATCGCTGAAAGTGGCTTCTGAAAAAGATTGCCTGATCACTTTGGGTATTAAGCCTTCGAGGCCTGATACGGGTTACGGTTACATCCAGTTTACAGATAACGTGATTGAGGATGACTTTCATAAAGTAAAAACCTTTACTGAAAAGCCGACGCTGGAGATAGCCAAAACCTTCCTGCAAAGCGGCGACTTTTTGTGGAATGCCGGTATTTTTGTTTGGTCGGCCAAATCTATTGTGAAAGCGTTTGGCCAGTACCTGCCCGATATGAACGATATATTTGCAGATGCCAGATCAGTTTATAATACGGATAACGAGAAGAAACATATTCATAACGCTTACCAGCAATGCATCAATATCTCTATCGATTATGGTATAATGGAAAAGGCTGATAACGTGTATGTTATCCCGTCTGAATTTGGCTGGAGCGACCTGGGTACCTGGGCGTCGGTTTACGAGCTGACGGAGAAAGATTATGTGGGCAACGCAGTTATCCCATCAGAAAAAGTGATCATGTACGATTCATCTAATTGTATGGTAAATGTACCCCACGGAAAGCTGGTGATATTGCAGGGCCTGCACGACTTTATTGTGGTGGAATCCAATAATTCGTTGTTGATCTGTCCGCGTGATAAGGAGCAGAGCGTAAAGCAGGTTGTGGCGGATGTGAAACAGAAATTTGGGACGAAGTATATTTGAGATTAGAGATTAGAGATTAGAGATTAGAGATTAGAGATTAGAGATTAGAGATTAGAGATTAGAGATTAGAGATTAGAGATTAGAGATTAGAGGAAAATCGATTTAATATTGCATAGCGATGGGTTTTGGGCCCCTCGCTATTTTTTTTGGAGTATTACCAGGCAAACTGCAAACCGCCAACTGCAAACTTAAAATTATGGCGCATACGGCTGCATCGTTCCGCAGCTGCAGGCGCAATTAGGATCGCTGGCGCCAAGCATTTGCAGAAAGTGTTTATAGAAGCCGATACGGTCGTTCATACTGCCCATAGTATCGCCTTTGCCGCATTCTATCGGGCCGTTTACAATGTTGATGGTCATGCCGAAGCCCGGCGTGCGGTTGGCGGCTTTGTCGGCGGCATTGGGTTGCCATTTGCCGGTCATTACATCATGGGCGGATGGCTTGTGCGTTTGCGGCGTCATCCAGAAATAGATGGCTGTTTCAAAGGCCACAACGGGATCGTTTTGTACTAACCCGGGATTTTTTAATAAGATATTCTTATCACCAAAAATGCACATGGAAGCATAGCCGTAATTGCCGTTATAGCTCAGCTGCATAGGACCGCGGCCATAATATTTTTGACCTTTTACCGGCGTGTATGCATCGTTATCGGCGATGTAAGCGTTTGTGGTGTCATTTTCGTGTGTGAACATCAAGCCGTCGTTGTATTTGCCGTCCTGGCCATGGCGTGTTTCGTGGGCTATCTGCGCGAAGAACGCTGCCAGCTCTTTTTTGTCGGTTTGCGTATTGGGTGCTGAGCAGAAATCGCCGTAATCAACGTAATAAACGGAATCAGGCTTTACTTTTGCCCAGGCTTCGTTCCAATCTTCATCCTGGCGTACAGTTGTTGATTTGCCCGTTGTTTTATCCGTGCGGATGATCTGGTAAACCGACGTTGCACGGCGTGCGACCTTTATTTTTATATTGCCTAACTGATCAACCGCTTTAATAAAGGCCTGGTAGCTGTAAAATTGATCGTGCATCGGGAAGAGCGAATTGAATTGCTGTTCAGTTAAAAAGCTGCTAACTTTAACTTTAGCATTGTCGTTTCCCTGGCTGTTATTGCTCTTACTGCTGCAATTGAGGCTAAGAATGCTTATAATAAGCAGGGTAGGAAGAAAAAATAAAGAGGTGATGCGCGATCTCATAAATTGATAAACGATTTATAATTAGATTGGTTTAGCTTGCACAAGTTTAATATTTTGCAAATCAAAAATATGAAGATATATACTAAAACCGGCGACAAAGGATTAACCTCACTTATCGGCGGCACGCGTGTGCCTAAATATGACCTGCGCATTGAGGCTTATGGAACGGTTGATGAGCTGAACTCATACATCGGATTAATACGCGACCAGGAAATTACAGCGCATGATAAGGAAATACTGAAGCAAATACAGGACAGATTGTTTACTATAGGTGCGTCATTGGCTGCTGACCCCGAACGTTCGAAGATGGTTATCCCGGATCTGCACACAGAAGATATTGACCTGCTTGAACAGGAGATGGACAGCATGGACGCACAATTGCCACCATTGCGCCATTTTATTTTGCCGGGTGGTGACAATACAATTTCCTTTTGCCATATTGCGCGCTGCGTTTGCAGGCGTGCCGAAAGGCTAAGCGTACACCTTGCAGAAGAAAGTAAGGTGGATGAAAAGGTGAATATTTACCTTAACCGGCTAAGCGACTACCTGTTTGTTTTATCGCGTAAGGTTGCAAACGAACGGAATGTGCCTGAAAATGAGTGGATTCCGAGAGTGTGAATAAATGGAAAAAAATTATTGATAATCAATTTAAAAATATTATACTTTTGCGAAAAAGCATTTTAGTATTAAATTCTAAATTATAATAGAGATATGTATTGGACACTTGAACTTGCATCACATTTGGAAGATGCCCCATGGCCTGCTACAAAGGATGAATTAATTGACTATGCTATACGTTCCGGTGCGCCGGTTGAGGTTATTGAGAACCTGCAGGCACTGGAAGATGATGGCGAGCCATATGAAAATATTGAAGAAATATGGCCGGATTACCCTACAAAAGACGACTTCTTCTTTAACGAAGACGAGTATTAACTAACAATATTTTTGTGCGAAAAACCCTGCCTTGGCGGGGTTTTCTCGTTTCGGCTCATTTTGGAATGGATTTTGGTATTGTTAAGTGTATTTATCAACTAAAACTTTAACAACATGAGCAGTTTATTGTATATCATAGCCGTTATCCTGATAATAGGATGGGCTTTAGGATTTTTTCTTTACTCGGCAGGCAGTATCATACACGTGCTGCTGGTAATCGCTATTATCGCCCTACTGTTAGGGGTGATCAGAAGAGCATGATAAAAGTATTCACAGATATTTTTTGATCTTGTAGAGGCACAAAATTTGCGCCTCTACTTGTTTAATATAGCCTCGGCTATAGCAATGTCTTCAGGGAAAGTGATCTTGAAGTTTTGATGACTGCCGTTGATCAGGTTAATGATCTCACCCGATCTTTCCACTACGCTGGCATCGTCAGTAAAATTGTCATCGTAATTCACTTCATAAGCTTTTTTCAGCAGGTCCGATTGGAAAGTTTGCGGTGTTTGTATCAGGTAAATATCTTCTCTTTTAAGGGCAACGGTATGGTCATTCCATACCTGGCGGACGGAATCGCGGCTTTTAACGGCTACAATAGCATTTCCATGTTCAAATGCATAGCGGAATGATTCATCTATAACTTCCGGGGTGATCAATGGCCTCACCGCATCATGGATAGCTATTACGGCATTTAATTCGTCATCTATCAGGTCAAGTCCGTTTTTTACAGAGTGAAAACGGGTCTCGCCTCCTTTTATCAATGTAACCGGTATCCGAAAATTGTATTCCGTACACAATTGCTCCCAATATTGATGAAAGCCGGCGTGTAGCACAAGGATGATCTTTGGGTTCGAATTACTATTATAAAAGGCCTCAACCGTATGCATCAACACAGGCTTTCCGTTCAGTAAAAGGAATTGCTTGGGAATGGATGATAACATCCTGGCGCCCGTACCGCCGGCCACTATAATGGCGAAATTGTGCATTGAAGAGGTTGTGCCCATGGACTTTAAACAAAAATGAGATTTGATACGCTCAAATCTCATTTAATGTTCTGATATAATTTAATTTTTTCGTTAAATGATCAACATGGCATCGCCATAGCTATAAAAACGATATTTTTCTTTCACTGCCACTTCGTAAGCATGCATAACATGCTCATAACCGCCAAAGGCACAGATCATCATCAGTAATGTCGATTCCGGTGTGTGGAAGTTAGTTATCATCGAATTGGCAATGCTAAAGTCATACGGCGGGAAAATGAACTTACTGGTCCAGTCGTTAGCCGATTTCAAAGTTTTGTTTGCCGATACGGACGACTCGATAGTGCGCATTGAAGTGGTGCCCACAGCGCAGATGCGTTTTTTACGCTCGATGCCCCGGTTTACAATATCAGCCTGCCTTTGCTCTATGATGAACTGCTCAGAATCCATTTTGTGTTTGGTCAGGTCTTCAACCTCAACAGGTCGGAAGGTGCCTAAACCTACGTGCAGGGTTACTTCGGCAAATTCAACGCCTTTTAATTCCAAACGTTTCATTAGCTCACGGCTAAAGTGCAAACCGGCAGTTGGTGCTGCAACGGCGCCTTCATGTTTGGCAAAGATGGTTTGGTAGCGTTCTTTATCCTCGGGTGTAGCTTTACGCTTGATATATTTCGGAAGCGGTGTTTCGCCCAAAATTTCCACATTACGGCGGAATTCTTCATCTGTACCGTCAAACAGGAAACGGATAGTACGGCCACGGGAAGTGGTATTGTCTACAACTTCGGCTATCAGCAGGTCGTCATCACCGAAATATAACTTGTTGCCTACGCGTATCTTACGTGCAGGATCAACCAAAACGTCCCACAGGCGCAGCTCTTTATTCAGCTCTCGCAGCAGGAAAACTTCGATTGTGGCTCCGGTTTTTTCCTTATTGCCATATAAACGGGCCGGAAAAACCTTGGTATTATTAATGATCATTACATCGCCATCGTCGTAATAATCAAGGATATCTTTAAATATCTTGTGTTCAATTTTGCCTGAATCTTTGTGCAAAACCATTAAACGCGACTCGTCACGGGCCTGGGATGGGGTACTTGCGATTAAGGAGTCAGGTAAATTGAACTTAAATTGAGATAATTTCATGCTTATCTTTCTTGAAATTTAGGGCGCAAATGTACGATAATTTTTTGATATTATGATTACACCGATTTTGATATAACGATTACACAGATTTTGTATCTGATTACACCGATATTATACCAATAATTACAATAAATTATTTGCCCGGTTATATCGGGTATTTACAAATGGCTACGTGTATTTGTTTGTTTTTTAGTTTAATTCATCTGTAACTTAGTAGAGGTAATATCGTCTAACAATCAAATGGCGTCGTCAAATCGGCCTAATCACAGGCGGATCGGTGGAATCAGATACAAAATCGGTGTAATCCTAATATATGATATATTTCAAACTTTTCAGGGAAAGCATTTTGTTCGCTTTTGATGCATTAAGGCAAAACAAGTTGCGCACGCTGCTTTCATTGCTTGGTGTTACCATTGGTATTTTTACCATAATAGCTGTAAGGTCTGCCGTAGACACGCTACATAATAACCTGCAACAAAGCGTGGATAAACTGGGCAATAACAGCATATATATAGGTAAATGGCCATGGATTGGTGACAGCAATTTCCCCTGGTGGAAATATATGCAGCGCCCTGTTCCTAAATTCCGGGACCTGGATCAATTACAGCAAAGATTGGTTAGCGCCGATGGCATCTCTTACGAAATTGCGTTTGACAGCCGCACCATTAAGTACCAAAGCCGTACAGTTAGCGGCGGCCAGATAAACGCGGTTAGCCAGGATCATTACAAAGTATGGAACTTTGACCTGTCACAAGGCCGTTATTTTACAGACATAGAATCGAGTACCGGCGCACCTGTGGCTGTTATCGGCAATGATATTGCAACAAACCTCTTCCCTGATGGAACAGCAGTGGGCAAGCGAATAAAAGTAATGGGTCGGTATGTAACTATTGTGGGGGTGTTTAGCAAAGAGGGGAATGATATGCTGGGCAACAGTGATGATAAGAATGTGCTATTGCCTATCAATTTTACCAAAAACATTATCGATGTTCAAAATGATAACTATCAACCGCAGATAGTAGTGCGAGGGAAAAAAGATGTGAGTTACAAACAACTGCATGATGAACTGGAGCAAACAATGCGGGCAATCAGAAGATTGCGGCCTAATGAAGAAGATAATTTTGAACTAAACAGCAGTGATATTATTTCAAACGCGTTGAAGCAATTGTTCGACTTTTTAGATGTGGCAGGCACCATTATTGGTTTGTTTTCGATACTTGTAGGCGGGTTTGGCATCGCTAACATCATGTTTGTTTCGGTACGCGAACGCACAAATATCATCGGTATACAAAAATCATTAGGTGCTAAAAATTACTTTATCTTATTGCAGTTCCTGATCGAATCGGTAACACTTTGCCTTTTGGGAGGTATTATTGGCTTGGTATCTGTATATTTAATAACAATCGCCTTTAAAGCGGCATTTAATATTGAAGTTATACTGAATGCCACCAATATCATCAGAGGTCTGTCATGGTCAATTGCTATTGGTGTCATTTCGGGCATTATCCCGGCTTATTCTGCATCGCGCATGAACCCTGTTGAGGCAATCCGTACAAATTGATAATACAGGCGTTAGCAATAACTTATTACCGGCTTAACAAAACGGTAATATGAATGTAAGCAATGTTAAGTCGCGCTAAATTTTTACAATTAGTGATGGTTTTAGCGGACGAATAATAAGGCAGATTTACTACATTTGCGCCAAACAAATATTCTATGTCAGAAACAGCTCAATTAAAAATTGGCGATCAAACCTACGAACTTCCAATTATTGAAGGCACTGAAAAGGAGAAGGCCATTGATATATCCAAATTAAGAGATCAGACCGGTTATATCACCCTCGATATCGGTTACAAAAATACCGGCGCTACACAAAGCGCCATTACTTTTTTAGATGGTGAAGAAGGTATTTTAAAATACCGCGGTTACCCGATAGAGCAATTGGCCGAAAAGTCGAGCTTTATCGAGGTTGCTTACCTGCTCATTTACGGCGACCTGCCAACTGCTGAACAGCTGAAAAACTTCAACTATGAGTTGAGCCATCATACGCTGGTTCATGAGGATATGAAGAAGTTTTTTGATGGTTTCCCATCAAGATCGCACCCGATGGGCCAGCTGTCATCGCTGGTATGCTCATTGTCAGCTTTCTATCCTGAATCGTTAAAACAGAATCAAACCCCGGCCGAATTGAACACAAGCATTATTAAAATGCTTGCCAAAATGGCTACCATCGTTTCGTGGATATATAAGAAATCATTAGGGCATCCGTACATCTATCCGCAGAACAAATACGATTACGTAACCAATTTTCTTAACATGACTTTCGGTCAGCGCACCGAAGCTGTGGAGATTGACCCTGTTATCGTTAGTGCGATGAACAAGCTTTTGATACTGCATGCTGACCACGAGCAGAACTGCTCTACATCGACAGTGCGCATCGTGGGTTCGTCAAACTCAAATATTTATGCCTCTGTTTCGGCAGGTATTTCGGCGCTTTGGGGCCCGCTGCATGGCGGTGCTAACCAGGAAGTAATAGAGATGCTGCAACAGATACAGGAAGACGGCGGCGATACCGACAAATGGATAGCTAAAGCGAAGGATAAGAACGATCCGTTCCGTTTGATGGGTTTTGGTCACCGCGTTTATAAGAACTTCGACCCACGTGCCAGGATCATTAAAAAAGCATGCGACGATATACTGGAGAAATTAGGTGTAAACGATGAAGTGCTGGAGATTGCCAAAAAACTGGAAGAGGTAGCATTGAAAGATCCATACTTTATTGAGCGTAAGCTTTACCCGAACGTGGATTTTTACTCAGGTATTATCTACCGTGCATTAGGCTTCCCGACTGATATGTTCACTGTACTATTTGCGCTTGGCCGTTTACCGGGCTGGATAGCACAGTGGAAGGAGATGAAGGAGCATAAGGAGCCTATCGGCCGCCCACGCCAGGTATACAACGGGGCAACCAACCGCGATTACGTGGATATAAAAGATAGATAACTATCACGATATTTAAGGCCCCGTTATCGGGGCCTTTTTTGTAAAGACCTATAATGAGAAGACTGACCGCATTTTTATTCCTTCTGTTTTGCAGCACCCTGTTGTTTGGGCAGGCGCAGGTTATCTTTAAAACCGGGAAAGTTGCTGCGTTTAAAACTGCCGCTAAAAACATTTTCCTGGCAGGCGATTTTAACAACTGGAACCCTGCCAGCCCGAAATGGCAACTCCAATCGGATGGTTCCGGCAATTACCAGGCGATCATCGATATTCCCGTGGGAAAATACAGCTTCAAATCCACCAAAGGCGCCTGGGAAACAGTAGAATGCGGCCCCAATGGCGGCGATATCGACAACCGCAACATCAGCATCACACACGACACAACGATCATGATAGACATTGCAGGTTGGAAGGATGATTTTCCACAACAGCCGAAAAAGCATACGGCAAGCGCCAATGTGCACATCATCAGCGAGAATTTTGATATGCCGCAATTAGGCAGGCAGCGCCGTGTTTGGATCTACCTGCCACCGGATTATGAAAAATCGGGCAAGAAATATCCGGTTATTTATATGCATGACGGGCAAAACCTGTTTGACGAATTTACTTCAGGCTACGGCGAGTGGGGGATAGACGAAATCATGGACAAAATGCCTGATGCCAGCGAAAGCATTATTGTAGGAATAGACCATGGCGGCGATTATCGAATCACCGAATATGATCCATACGACTCCAAATATGGAAAAGGCAGAGGCGCGGATTATGTAGATTTTTTGGTGAAGAACCTTAAACCTTATATCGATGCGCATTACCGCACCAAACAGGATGCGCAACACACAACCATCGCAGGAAGTTCGATGGGAGGATTGATCTCGATGTACGCGGTACTGAAGTACCCGAAAGTATTTGGTAATGGCGGCATATTTTCCCCTGCATTTTGGATCGCTGTACAGATATATGAACTGGCAAAACAACAATCGCTCCCGGCTGGAACGCGCTTTTATTTTGTTTGCGGGGATAGTGAAAGCGATAGCATGGTTACCGACATGCAAAAAATGGCCGGCATCATCCAGGCTAAAGGACTTAATGAAAACAACATAACAACCGTAATAATGCAGGGCGAACGCCATAACGAAAAACAATGGAACAAGGATTTCCCGGCATTTTATAACTGGTTGATAAAAGATTACTAAACATTAAAACATCACGACTATGAACGAAGAAATAGGCATAAAGAAAGACGAGAAGATACTGGAAGAAGCAAAGAAAGTACAGGAAGTACAAACGCCGATAAAGGCCGGTTTGAAAACCAAAGAAGCCATAGTGGCTAACTGGCTGCCGCGTTACACAGGTCGCCCGTTGGATGATTTTGGCAAATACATCATCCTTACCAACTTCTCCAAATACATACAACTCTTCTCTGAGTGGCACGACAACGCGCCTGTTATGGGTTTGGACAAGCCGATGCAAAGCGTTACCGCCGATGGCATCACCATCATCAATTTCGGTATGGGCAGTTCGGTTGCTGCTACCGTAATGGATCTGCTTACCGCCATAAGCCCCAAAGCGGTGATATTTTTGGGTAAATGCGGCAGTTTGAAGAAAAAAATAAACGTAGGCGAGCTGATATTACCGATTGCCGGCATCAGGGGAGAAGGTACATCAAACGATTATATGCCTGCCGAAGTGCCTGCGCTACCGGCCTTCGCTTTACAGAAAGCCATCTCAACCACCATACGCGACTTTCAGCGTGATTACTGGACCGGCACCTGCTACACCACCAACCGCCGCGTTTGGGAGCACGACAAGGTGTTTAAACGCCTGTTGAAGAGATTACGTGCAACCGCAGTCGACATGGAAACAGCCACCATATTTGTTACCGGCTTCGCCAATAAGATACCTACAGGGGCATTGTTGTTGGTATCCGACCAGCCGATGGTGCCGGAAGGTGTAAAAACTTCTGAAAGTGACTCGAAAGTTACCGAGCAATACGTCGAGACGCATTTGCATATCGGTATCGAATCATTGAAGCAGCTTATTAATAATGGATTGACGGTAAGGCACTTGAAGTTTTGAATTACAGATTAGAGACTGGAGATTAGAGAATAGGATAGTAATTCTACGTTTTTCCCTAATCTCTAATCTCCAGTCTCTAATCCCCAATCACAACCTTCCCCATTCCTTCGCGACCGTAAAATACCGGGAAATACATCAGCTCGGCTTTTGCCGGGTTGAGGATGTATTCACCGCTGAAGCGTGGCATCAGGTCAACTGTAAAAGTATAAGTGCCTTCTTTAAGCTTGCGGCAAAAGATGCTTACTTTCTCCTTGAAATATTCCCTGTGCACCTCGTTATTTTCCCATGATTGCGCTTTACTTTCATAGCTGCAGCCTGCCGGGATAGGGATCTCCACCATCACAAAATCACCATCGCCACGCGCGGTAACTTTGGCTTTAAGCTGTACCCGCTGACCGCCTTTTAGCTTAATCACCTTCTCGCCATTTCGCTCAAACCAGGTATCAACAGTAAAATCCTTGCTCACTTTTTCAGGTTTGCTATTCCAGAATTGCTGGTAACCGGTAATGTAAACCGGCAAGGTGCCCGTTTTAGAAACAGTTAGATCGGGGCTATTGAAAGTGGTAGTGTAAGGGAATTTATCAACTGTAGCAGTCATCGCGCCATTCAATTTCAATTGCGGGGCTTTCATTTGTTTATCGCCAACCAGCACATCCGGTAATATAGTTTCCAGTATTAACGATGATTCATAGGTATTGCGCCAGCCGCCGTTGTGGCGTTGCTCTAATAGGTAACCACGTATTTTTTCCAGTATTTCAGGATGCTTATCCTCATTCTTAAAGATCCTGTAAGCCATAATGGTAAGTTGTACCGAGTTGTCAAAGAAACGATAACCGTCCTCACCCCAATACACATTACCGAACAGCGTTTTGTGCGTCGTTTTAAGCAATTCATCAGTGCCTACGGTCATTCCGGCTTCTTGTTTTAGGATCAAAATACGGAAGTGATTATAAACCGATGGATATTTTTCCGCGTCATATTCTTTCCCTATTTCTTCAATGTATTTTTTGTAGTCAACTTTTGCTTTTAAAGTATACAACAATTGCAGGCAGGCGATCTTATCCTGTCCTTTATAACTTTCCAACTGGTAAACCAGGTAGTCGGTTACCTTTTGCTCGTTTAGCGTGATGGTATGCCCTGCGTGCTGCGCTGCCAGCAAAGCTTCAACCACATGCAGACTGATCCATAATTCATTATCGGTGCTTTTCCACCATCCCCATAACCCTTGCTGCCCTCCATTTTCGTTGATCAGCCTGATCACATCCGTAATATTCTTCTCATGCGTGAATGGCTCGCCCAGGTAGGTTTTTATGCGTTCTTCGGTTAAAAGCCCTATCAGTTTTGATGCCAGCTGTTCATTACACAGATATTTGTAATTGCGCAATTTGTCGGTTTCCTCCATCAATACGGGCAGCATCGATGCTTCGGCATGAAGGGTTACTTTGCCCAACGCGCTGTCAAAATGCATCTGCATAGTGGTATCACCTTTTAAAACGGCGAATACGCCTTTGGTTTCCTCAACGCCTTGCTTTATAACCGGTATTTTCCGTTCCTCGCCATCAAAATAACCATCAGCTTTTTTGATGAAATATTTAAACGTGAGGCTGTCGGTATTGGTCGCGGTAAAGTGGAGCGTATCTATTTTGGAA
>Ga0206937_10051_pt1 | contig 37870 bp, 30 predicted proteins | sample Alteio_BWOrgHeat_11_FD_152923 | JGI IMG/M metagenome (GOLD analysis project Ga0206937, IMG submission 152923) | Enriched cells from forest soil in Barre Woods Harvard Forest LTER site, Petersham, Massachusetts, United States -... | ecosystem: Environmental > Terrestrial > Soil > Temperate forest >... | reverse complement strand
CTGCTTTACCTACGATGTGGTCTTCAGGAACAAACCCCCAGAAGCGCGAATCGGCAGAATTGTGGCGGTTATCACCCATCATCCAATAATAATTCATCTTGAAAGTATAGGTCTTAGCTTCCTTGCCGTTAATCATAACTTTATCTCCTACAACCTTTAAATCATTATGTTCATAGACACCTATTATCCTATCGTAAAGAACAATATTAGTGGTGTCGATATTAATTGTCATGCCGGCTTTTGGAATCACAAGGGGACCGAAGTTATCAACGTTCCAGGTGTAGTTAGGGCTATGCGGGAAAATTCTTGGATCATAAACACCACTATCAGCAATCATTGGTTTCAGAGATTTAACAAATGACAATTGCTTGAACTTTTCTACTTTATCATTTGGAAGAGTGATAAAGAAATTTCCATTTCTCAGAGGATATACCTTTTCTGTGATATCGAAATCATCAAGAATTTGTTGCGTTAAACCTCCATTGCTCGCAGTTTCTGTGGTATTACTTTGAACACCTGAGCCACCGAAATTTGGAACACGAACATTGGAATTGCCAACCGATAATTCATAGCTATACTGCATGGTTCCAACAACGAGCGCAGGTTTATTGTTTATGAAAAGTGTTCGGTCTTTGATATATAAAGTATCACCAGCAATTCCAACGCAACGCTTGATGTAGTTTTCTCGCTTATCAACGGGGCGCGCAACAACCTTTCCAAATGGCTGACCGGTATTGCGTTCTATTCCGTTTTCTTTCCAGACTTCATCATGTCCATAATCTCTGACTAATTGATAATAACTCTGGTCCTGCTGACCCAAAGCAACGGTATCTCCATCAGGATAATTAAAAACAACAGCATCATAATTCTTAACGTGCCCGAAACCTGGAAGACGATAATAAGGAATCTTAGGCCACTCGATATAAGCCTTTCCACCAATCAAAGGCATGGTATGATGGGCAAATGGAAAAGCAATGGGAGTCATCGGAAGTCGTGCTCCATAACTCGATTTACTTACGAAAAGAAAATCGCCAATCATCAAAGTCTTTTCTTCAGATGAGGTAGGAATTGTAAATGCCTCGAGAAAGAAAGCTCTTATTAAAGTTGCGGCAACAACGGCAAAAACAATAGCATCAAACCATTCACGGGTTTTGGTTTTCTTCTTGTCATTTCGGATGCTCATATAATAAGTCACAATCAGGAATTGGGTGATAAAAAGCATCGCCAAAGCATTGATAATATCAGCCCCAGCTAAAAAAAAGATTAAACAAAAGAATAATCCATTAAAAACGGTAAAGCCCCAAAACCATGCTTTTTGCCTTTTATTAAGTCGCGAAAGTATTTTCTTCATATAATTATTTAAGTTCTGTCAACGGTAATTTACTTCAAAAAGTATTTATAAGTGCGCAAAGATAGGGAAAATAGTTGTTTATGGGCTTAAAACCTTATTATAGAGAGTTCAAACTATATGGTTTTATGTTGCCGAGATATCTTTTGAAGTTCGCGAGATATCTTTTGAAGTCTACGAGATATCTTTTGAAGTTCACGAGATGTCTTTTGAAGTCCGCGAGATGTCTTTTGAAGTTCCCGAGGATTCTTTTGAAGTTCCCGAGATGTCTTTTGAAGTTCACAAGGGTTCTTTTGAAACTCCTGAGATATCTTTTGAAGTTCCCGAGATATAGTTTAAAGTTCAGGTTTTGAACCATTTTACATTAAAATCCTTAGAATTTCAGCATATCATCCATGCCAAAAACCCCTTTTTTGCCAATAACCCATTCGGCGGCAGTAAGCGCACCATTGGCAAAACCTTCCCTATTATTGGCAACATGGGTCAATTCTATATCATCAACATCAGAATAATAATTGATGATATGCGTCCCCGCCACCTCCTCTTCCCTATCCGAAATGATGGATAATTCATTTTCTTCATCCGAATCAAAATTAACCCATTTATCCTTTCGGTCGATGTTTTTAACGATATTATTGGCAAGAGTTATTGCCGTTCCGCTCGGAGAATCCAATTTATGGATATGATGAATCTCCTGAATAAAAACATCGTACTCTGGGAAATTATTCATGATTTTAGATAGATAATCATTCAAACGAAAGAAAATATTTACCCCAATGCTGAAATTGGAAGCATAAAACATGGTTTGATTTCTTTCCTTGCAGATTTTTGATAATTCTTCAATCCTTGTATTCCAACCAGTAGTTCCAACAACAACCGGAACATTGGCATCGAAACATTTCAGAATATTCCCAACAACACCGCCCGGATTTGTGAATTCGATAGCAACATCCGCCTTTTTCAAATCATCCAGCGAGAAGTTATCCTTATTATGAGTATCTACCTCAAGGACGATTTCATGTTTTTTTTCGAGAGCAATAGTTTCAATCACTTTGCCCATTTTTCCATAACCGATAAGTGCAATTTTCATATTTTAGAAATTTAATTTTAATGATAGTCCGGGGTAATTTTTGAAGTTAGATTCTTGATAAAAGGTAGGTTTCCAATTCAGGGTGAGTTTATCGCTCACATCGAAATAAAATAAATGAGCATCAACATCTGCATCAACAATGTTCAAGATATAAACTATCCCTGTGAGGATTAAACATAAATCCCTATTGTGACGATAATAATCTCTTGCCGATTGAATGGTTAAAGAAATCGCGGAAAGACTTGCACCCGGATAGGTAAGCATCAATTGCGCAACCATTGAATTATAAGCAGTTTGGTTTGATGTATCATTGAGAATTTTAAATTGATTTCGATAGGTTTGATAATAGTTGTTATTGGTTATAATAAAATAGGTCAGCACTCCAACGCCCCCATATAAAAGAGGTAATTTCCAATACTTCTTATTATAAACTTGTCCTAAACCAGGAAGAACAGCGGAGAAAATTGTAGCTTTTCGAGGAGAGTGTTTGATAATGCTTGAATCAACGGGAACTTTTTCTGTAGTGTCTTTCTTTGCTTTTTCGTTTTGAGCTTGGATTGAAAAGCTAAAAAGAAAAATCATTGAGGTCAATAACAGAAAGTATTTCAAAGGGAGATAATAATTATTTATCGAGCAATTCTAAAATGCGATTGAAATCATCATCAGAATAGAATGGAATAACAATCTTTCCTTTGCCATTGCTTCCTTTCTTAACTTCTATTTGCGTTTCATATTTTGATGAAAGCTTATCCTGAATTTTCTTGTATTCAAAATCCAAAGCAGTTTTTGAATTGTTTTTTTTGTCACCTTTGCTTTTATAACTCGAAACTGTTCTTGCAATCTCTTCAACCTTCCTAACCGATAGTTCGTTGCTTATAATATCATTGAAAATCCTCAATTGAAGAACGATATCATCAACATTAATAATCGCCCTTGCATGCCCCATGGTTATCTTTTCATCCCTAATACCTATTTGGATTTCTGGCGGAAGTTTCAATAATCTAAGGTAATTACTAACTGTAGTTCTGTTCTTTCCAACCCTTGTGCAAAGCTCATCTTGTGTTATGTTACATTCGTCAATCAATCTTTTATAACTGATAGCTATTTCAATGGAATTTAAATTCTCACGTTGAATATTCTCAACTAAAGCCATTTCAAGCATTGCTTGGTCATTAGCAATTCTGATAAATGCGGGAATATATTTTAATCCTGCCATCACCGATGCTTTATATCTTCTCTCGCCAGAAATCAACTGGTATTTATCGTACCCTAATTTACGAACTGTAACAGGCTGAATGATTCCTTGTTCCTTTATAGATTCAGATAATTCCATCAAAGCTTGCTCATCAAAATTCGTTCTCGGTTGAAATGGATTTGCTTCAATTTTATCTATTGCAATATTGGCAACAGCACCTGCAATTGCTGTGGAACCTCCCAAATCATTGTTGGAGGTAATATCAGTTTCAGGGTTTTCGAGCAATGCGCTTAAACCCTTGCCCAGGGCGTTTCTCTTGTTACTCATCAGCAATGTTTATTATTTTATCTTCCTGGTTTATTTTCGTCATTTTATTTTTCTGCAAAACTTCTCGTGCAAGATTAAGGTAATTAATTGCCCCCTTTGAACTCACATCATGCATAATTATTGTTTGTCCGAAACTCGGTGCTTCACCTAATTTAGTATTTCTTTGAATGATTGTATCGAAAACCATTTCCTGAAAATGCTTCTTCACTTCCTCCACAACTTGGTTCGAGAGACGAAGACGGGTATCATACATAGTCAATAAAATTCCCTCTATTTCTAAAGCGGTATTCAATCTTTGCTGAACAATTTTTATCGTATTTAATAATTTTCCTAATCCTTCCAAAGCAAAATATTCGCATTGAACTGGGATGATAACTGAGTTAGCTGCAGTCAAAGCATTTATCGTGACCAATCCTAAAGATGGGGAACAATCGATAATAATAAAATCGTAATCGTTCTTAATCTTATCTAAAACAAATTTCATCATATTCTCTCTGTTTGGGAGATTGATGATTTCAATTTCGGCTCCAACCAAATCAATGTGTGATGGCAATAAATCCAGATTCGGAGTTTCAGTTTTTAGAATTATGTCTTTGGGGTTTACATCATTGATGATACATTCATAAACACTCGTCTTGATATTTCTCGGATCAAAACCAACTCCTGATGTTGAATTTGCCTGAGGATCGGCATCAACCAAAAGCGTTTTAAATTCCAATACAGCCAATGAAGCTGCAAGATTAATAGCAGTTGTTGTTTTCCCAACACCACCTTTCTGATTAGCAATTGCTATTATTTTTCCCATTTCTTAATTCTAAATTTAAAACTCTTTATTTTCACCTATTTTCATCAGCGATAAATCTTTTCCGGCATTATTGAACTTGTTCAAAGCTTCTTTATGATCTATCACAATGTATCCAAACGTATCATAATGCATTCCTATTATGCGGTCACATTTTATGAAATCGGAAGCAATTAGTGCATTATCTATGCTCATTGTAAAATTATTTCCGATCGGTAGAAATGCTAAATCGATACGTTTATAATCCCCAATCAATTTCATGTCATAAGTAAGGGCAGTATCACCTGCATAATAGAAATTCCCTTCTTTGGTTTCAATCAAAAAACCAACAGGATTGCCTCCATAACTTCCGTCGGGCATGCTACTTGAGTGAATAGCGACTACACATTTTATCTTAATATCGCCAAACATCCAAGAACCCCCGTGATTCATCGGATGACCTTTTTCAACTCCTTTTTTCATTAGCCACATTACCACTTCATAATTTGAAACCACAGTTGCGCCAGTTCTTTTGGCAATCGAAACGGCATCTAAAATATGATCTTCATGCCCATGACTCAATAATATATAATCGGCTTCAATTTTATTGATATCAATTTCCTTAGCTTTTTCATTAGCAGAAATAAATGGGTCGAAAAGCAACTTTTTGCCGCAAATCTCAACTCCAAAACAAGAATGACCGTAATAAGTAACTTTCATAAAATCAGAAATTTCTTTATGTGGCAAAAATACACAATGTTTTTGATTGTTTGGGAGAAAAATGAAATACAGTTTATTAACAATGGCTATTTTGGCTTATAGAGGAATTTTCAGATAAAATCAGGTGTTTTGAGCTGAAATTGCTCAATTTGGCTGTTTAGGGACGTCCCAGAATCTTTTAGGGATGTCCTAGAATCTTTTAGGGATGTCCCAGAATCTTTTAGGGACGTCCCAGAATCTTTTTGGGATGTCCCAGAATCTTTTTGGGACGTCCCAGAAACTTTTAGGGATGCCCCAGAATCTTTTAGGGACGTTCTTAAATCATTCAGGGGCATTCCTAAATCCATTGGGATTATTCCTTATTTCACCATAATCATCAATAATATCAACCAAAAACAAATAAATCCCTGTCCTTAATGGAATTTTTCATAATATTGCATCTTTATAATATGTACCATATTGCTTTTTTAACAAACCATAATCATTTTAATAGCTAATAACCTGATTTTATGAATATCCATACTTCCAAGGATTGGTTTAGTGAAAATTATATTTTCAGGGTTTCGGCAGAAAACGCACCTGTTGGGATTATTGAAACCGATGCTCAGGCTCATTGTTTATATGTAAATAATCGTTGGTGTAAAATGACCGGATTACTTCCCGAAGAGGCAAAAGGAAAAGGATGGGAATTGGCGATTCATCCTGAAGATAGAAATAAAGTTTTGAATAACTGGTCGGATGCTGCTGAAATCGGGAAAGAATTTAATATGGAGTTTCGATTAATGACTCCTGAAAAGCTAATTACCTGGGTTCACGGCAGTTCGAATAGTTTGGTTAATGAAGATGGTGAAATAATTGGTCATATAGGAACGATGACTGATATCACCGAGCGCGTTCAGGCTGAAAACGCAATGAAGGAACTTGCCAGAGAATTGATGAGGAATCTTGATTCTTTGGAGCAATTCAAGTATATTATTTCTCACGATTTGAAATCGCCGGTAAGGAATATGGTTGCTCTTTTAAGTTTTTATAATAAAAAGGACCCAACCAATAAAAACAATAAGAAAATCATAATTAATATTGAGAAAAGTGCCAAGAAGCTTCAAAAGATATTGAATGAACTGATAAAATTATCTGATATTGGAAAATCAAAAGGAGAAATTGAAGAGGAAATAAAATTTGCAGATGCTTATCGTTCTATAATTAACAGTATTGGCGATATCGTTAAACATTCAAAAGCAAAGATCAAAGTCGATTTTTCAAATGCTCCAACTGTGAAATATGTGAATGTGTATTTGCATAGTATTTTATTAAACCTGATTACGAATTCAATAAAATATAAATCTCCAAAGCGGAAGCCTGTAGTTAATATTCGGACTTACAAAAAAGGAAAATATACCTGTCTGGAAATTTCTGACAATGGAATTGGAATGGATTTAGAAAAAAATGGTGACAGGGTTTTCGGATTATTTCAGCGATTTAATACAAGCACGGAAGGAAAGGGTTTGGGCTTATATATTATAAAAACCATCATCGAAGCAAATGGTGGAATGATAACCTTGACAAGTGAACCAGGAAAAGGAAGTGTTTTTACTGTTTCCTTTAAAAACAAAAAATAAAAGCTATTGACGGATTATTTTTAATCAACCCAATCAGCAAGGAAAAGGTTGATTCCGTGTTTTTCTTTGTTTAACCTGTTTGATGAAAACACAAGTTGTTTACCATTAGGGGAAAACATTGGAAATGCATCAAACGAACCATCAAAAGTTATTTGTTCTAATCTGGTGCCATCAACATTTATCATATAAAGATTGAAAGGATATGAGCCTTTAGATGCATAATTAGAAGAGAAAATAATTCGTTTTCCATCATGAGAATAAAAGGGAGCCCAGTTAGCACCACCTAAATGAGTAACTTGTTTTAAATCCGAACCATCAACATTACAAGTGAATATTTCCATTTGGGTAGGCATCACTAAATCTTGAGCTAAGAGTTCTTTATATGTCTTAATTTCCTCATCAGTCTTAGGTCGGGAGGCACGGAATACTAATTTTTTTCCATCAGGAGAGAAGAATGCACCTCCATCGTATCCTAATTCGTGAGTAATTTGTTTAACATTCGAGCCATCAAGATTCATGGTATAAAGTTCTAAATCTCCTGAACGAGATGAGGTAAAAACTATTTTATCTCCTTTTGGAGAAACGGTTCCTTCGGCATCATATCCGGGAGTGTTTGTAAGTTGTTTAATTATTTTTCCATTTAAATCTGCAACAAAAATATCGAAACTTGAATAAACTGGCCATACATATTTTCCGTCCTTTCTATGTTCTGGTGCAGGAGGACATTCTTTATCTTTCAAATGTGTAGATGCATATAATATAGTAGTATCGCCAGGAAGAAAATAAGAACAGGTGGTACGCCCCATGCCAGTACTTATCATTTTTGGTGGAATAGAATCTAGGTGAGCGTTGGCCAGTTCAAAATAAAATATCTGATCGCACTTGGCACCCCATTTTTCATTTCTTGCTTGAAAAACTAATTTCTTTCCATCATTACTCCAGTAGGCTTCTGCATTATCTCCACCAAAGGTAAGTTGTCTAATATTCTTAAAATGCTTTTCCTGAGTGTATTTTAACATTGAAACTTTTCCACTATCCAGAAAAGAATTACTATTATTATTTTTTAGTTCATTTCCATTTGATGAACATCCTTCATAAATCATTATGAACAGAATACCAATTATTAAATATTTCATATTATTTGATTAGGACGCAAAACTACGAACAATATATTATAAAAAAAAAGACTTGCCTTTTCGGGCAAGTCCTTAATCTTTTTAAAGAAGTAAAATTATTTTACTTTCTTTTGTAAAGCCGCACCAGCTTTAAACTTTGCTACTTTTCTTGCAGAAATGTTTAAAGGTTTTCCGGTTTGTGGATTTCTGCCTTTACGAGCAGCACGTTTAACAACACTAAAGGTACCGAAACCTATTAATGTTACTCTTTCTCCTTTTTTTAACGAGCCACCGATAGTGTTCGTTACTGATTCAAGGGCAGAAGAAGCTTGACCCTTAGTGATTTTTGCATCACTTGCAATTTTCTTGATTAAATCTCCTTTGTTCATTTTTTTAATGATTTAGATTAATAATTAATTATTTAGTAGGCGCAAAGATACTGTCAAATAAAGCGAATTGCAAGTGTTTTGTGAAATAAATTTTTCTAAATCTATTTTTATTTATTAACAATGTGATATATAATTGTTAATAAACATCCCAGTAATTGACTGTTTTGAAACTGCTAATCATTGAAATCAGATGATTATTAGGATGTTATTCACCATATTTATCTGGTTTCTATTTAACATAATATAAAAACCGTTAAGGTTTGGAAATGCAAGCTGGGGTTAAGTTTTAGTGACTTTATGGGTTGGAAAACCCAACTAAATGTGCATTTATGGGTTTTTGAAGTTCGAATTCTGGCTATTTAAGCATTGTTTTGGAGGCATGAGTAGAGTTAAAAATAATTTATTTTACCTTTATATTTTTATGTGAACAGAATTATAGCTACTTTCGTGAACTCAATTAATTAAATAATATATCAATGAAAAAAATCTATACAATTATTTTAATGATTATGGTTATCTGTTCATCCAATTACCTCTTTGCTCAATGCGATGGCAGGTATCAAACAGAAATTTTCAGAAATAAGGATTCTCTTGGCATTACCTACGGACAGAATCTTGACTGGACGGGTGCCAACACAGTCCTGACAATGGATGTCTTTCAACCATTAGGAGACACTTTATCCCTTCGCCCAATGATTTTCTTTACACATGGTGGCTCTTTTGAAGGTGGTGCATCAAATGATATGGATGTTGATACCTTATGTCATCGCTTTGCCAGAAAGGGGTATGTTACTGTTTCAATAAATTATCGTGTTGGCTTTTTTCCATTTGACAGCATTAATGCAGTAAAAGCTGTTGTCAGAGCGGTGCAAGATCAGAAGGCGGCAATAAGGTATTTCAAAAAAGACAGGGCTACCGTCAATGCATTCAGAATTGATACAAATCAAATCTGGGTTGGCGGCAGTAGTGCTGGTGCTTTGACTGCTTTGCAATGTGCCTATTTAGATGAATGGAATGAAGTACCTGCATGGGATACTGCATGGACCAGCGCCAATGGTGGCTTGGAAGGTACCAGTGGAAATCCCGGGTATTCTTCCGATTTTCGAGGGGCTATCAGTCTTTGCGGGGCTTTAGGTCATTGGTATTGGATGGATAATAGCGATAAACCTATGTGTGCCGTGCACGGAACCGCTGACCCGATTGTACCTTATGGCACCGGATGGGCATCCGTGTCGGGCAATAATATCATTATTGTTGATGGCGATTCTACTATCAATGCTTATGCTCCGTCACTTAATACCAAGGATTCTCTTTATACTTTTATTGGAGCTGGGCATGTTCCATATGCCGGAACATCTGCTGCAAATATGGCATATATGGATACCACCGTCAATTTTGTTACCTCTTTTGTCTATCATCATCTCGATTGCTATCTGACGGATGTTCCCGAAATTAAGGATTTTGCCACTTTGGTAACCGTTTATCCTAATCCAGCTAATGATTATTTTATCATAACCATCCATAATTATGATAATAAACCTTATAATATCGAGCTGAATGATGCCCTTGGAAGACAGGTTTTGAGTCGTTTTAATCAAAAAACAAGAGAAATTAACATAAATACGGCTAATATCAGCTCAGGAATGTACTTCCTGAAAGTAACCAAGGGGAACTCGACCACAGTCAAAAAAATCAGTGTTCGTTAGCCTATATATATAGTATAGATAAATTAAAGCGGGAAGTTTAATTTAGCTTCCCGCTTTTTTATTGCCTTTAATTGTGTAATTTTGACCACTTAAATAAACCAAACCTATTTGAAATGAGAAGAAAAGGAATATTTTGCCTTGAAGGACATTGGGAGAAAAATCTTCAAAAGAAATCAACTGTGGAACCAATTTTAAATTTATTGGAGAAGCAGGAAAAGATACGTTACATCCATCATAAGTGTGCTACCAAAGAGGAAATCAACTTCCTTCTATCAAAATGGTCGCAGAGTTTGTACAAGACTTATCCGATTTTATATTTCGCTTTCCACGGTCGTCCGGGGGAGTTTGAAATCAATCCAAAAGAGAATTATACCCTCATCGACCTAGCATCGGTGCTGGAGGGAAAATGCAACAATCGGGTAATTTTCTTCGCCGCCTGCCAGACTTTATCTATTCCAAAGCGAAAAATCAAGGATTTTATCCATAAAACTAAAGCCCTTGCCGTTTGCGGATACAATGATGAGGTGGAATGGATGGTTTCCACAGCTTTCGAGCTTTTGGTTTTATATGCTTTGCAGAACAATGTGTTCGATGGGCGGGGGATTAATGCCGTCCGTAATAAAATAAGAACCGGATTTTCGAGGATTTCCGACGAACTTGACTTCACTATGGTTACCAAGAACGATTAATTGGCAGTTATAAATCTGATTTGGATATTTTTTAGCCAGTCTTATTCTTTCACTGTTTCTTCAATCAATGCTCTTTCTTTTTTTTCTGTTATAGTTTTGTTCCAGATAGGTTTCTCTATTTTGCAAGGATTAAGCAAAAAATACTATCATTTTCACCCAAAATCCTTCAAACAAAATGTGATTTATTAAGCAACAACCTTACTAATCAGTTTCGGATATCCTTTTATTCCAAATTATGGATGAAACAAATTCAGACTGATACGGCAAGAAATTTACTTAAAATTACCGAATTTTAGAGAGTTTTTAAAACACAGAATTCAAGTTACCTCGTAAATAAAATTGGTCTCCCAGTATTTCTTCTTACTATAAACTTCCTTCAATGAATAATGATTTAGAGCGGCGATTTCCTTTATCCTCATAATATCACAATCATCCGAAAGAATCATAAGAGTCTTTGTCTCTTTATGAGTATAAGGTCTTAATTGCATAAAAAGGTTTTGAAAGTATTCAAGGTTTTCACCGGCGTTCCATGCTAACTCATAAACTGTCTCTGGTTTCTTTTTAAAATAAGGAGGATTAATAACTATAAAATCAAATGTTTGCGGAAGTATATCTTGAAACAAATCAGAATGAATTACAGTAGCCCTAAGTTTATTCGCATCAAGATTTCTCTGTATATTTATTGTTGCATAAATATTGACATCAGATGCTTTGACAATTGCTTTCTTGCTTGCAGCAAACAAAGTAATCAAGCCACTTCCTGCTCCAAGTTCCAGGAAAGTTTTATTATCTAATTCAAGGTTTTTATCAATGTAATCAATCAATATTTTAGTGCTGAAAAAGAAGCCGGGATGAAATACACCCTCAAGCACTCCCATATTAAATCCCTTATAATAATACCTCCTGTTCTTTGAAAGATATTTCTTTAAAAGGGGTTTATAAGTTCGGTTGAGGAATGCTCTTACAAATCGCTTAAACGACATCATTCAGAATTAATGATTCCCATCAAAACCCTTCTATTTCAGGCTGTCGGTACTTCCATATCTTCTGAAGAGCTTTGATTTCATAAGGAAACTTATACCAATTCATTTTATACCTTAAAGTAGAAAGCAATTTCAAAGCATTTACTTTAGAGGGAGATAACCTGATATCAGAAACAGTGGGATAATAGCCATTCAGAACGGTTTCAAAGTTTCGGATTTTATCAATCATTTCAGGAGTAAGCCATGGAGTCAAAGGGTTTTTCCTTAAATCAAAATTCTCCCACATGGGGCTCAACCAGTCTTCCAGCTTTTCAGGAAAATGAAATCCTGAATTCAATACATCCTTATACATTTCAGAACCCTCTGTAGGCACAGGACTATAAATATAAATGATAATCTCCGTCTTAGGATTAATTTCCTTAATGGTTTTAATAAACTGAATGTCCTCATCAATTTGTTGCATTACTTTTTCAGGAGTTTCTGCAGGTAATCCCAAAACAAAAGAATATTCAGGAATGATATCGAATTTAGCCATCCTTGCAGCAAATTCTTTTATCTGTTTACCTGTTTGCGTTCCACCCTTATCCATTTTCTTCAATACTGCATCATTACCTGTTTCAGCACCAAAGAATATCATTTTGCAACCTGCCTCTCTCATCTTCTCTAATGAACTATCAGTATATTTGTTTATGGTATCAATCCTTCCTTCTCCCCACCAAACCATATTTTCATCTTTCATTAGTTCAGAGAATTCAACAGTTCTTTTCTCGGAGACGAAGAAATTATTGTCATGAAATTCTATTGCATTCCCTCCAAAATAATCTTTGAGAAATTTTATGTCTTTATAGATTCCGGCTGCTGACTTTCCTTTCCATCTTGCCTCATAAATAGGAACTACAGCACAAAAAGAACAAGTAAAAGGACAACCAAAACTTGAATGATAAGCAATAGTTTTAGTGCCGAGATAAGATTTCCCCAAGTATCCATGAACAGGATAAAACCAATTCAAGCTACCATAAGGTAAATCAGGAAGCAAGTCCATATCATATAAATCATCTTTAGGGGTTTTGACTATGTCTTTATCGGATTTATAGATAATATTATTAATGTTATTAATAGGTAAATTATGCTCCAATGCTTCTATCAACGCCGGAAAAGCTTTATCTCCCGGTCCGTTAATTATATAGTCAACATATCCGGAATTAAGAACAGCTTTTGGTTGATTAGAAGGAAAATACCCACCCCATATAATTTTAATCTCAGGATAAGTTTCTCTAATAATCTTGGAAAAAGGAATTGCTTGTTTCAATTGAGGACCAGGCATAACTGTAATGCCAAAATATTTAAACTCTCCTGTAGAAATGTATTCAGTAATTTTAGAGAAAGGATCTTTCTCCATGTTACCATCTACTATTACCCAATTAAATTTCCCATCAATAGAAGCTGCAGCAGCAAGAATTGAATTAGGAATCCTCGGTTTATAATCGGAACTTCTGGGATTAAATAATATAATTTTATTGTTCATCTTCAGTATCTACACAAATCAAAATTAGTAAAAAATAGCTTAGTAATTGCAATTCTATCAAAAACAAAAAGGAAACAAAGCCTATCTGTTTTTAATTATCAGTTAAATGTTCATACCTTTGCCGCATATAAAAGGTATCTTTATTCTGATATTAACGCAACTATTTTAATGAATTTAGCATCTTATTATTTAAAGGGTATTAATATTTCATGCTAAAATTTAGGTTAAACTGATAATATGGAATTGAGAATTGAAAGCATAAATGAGGATGTGCATTTACATTCTGATATTAGTGCGTTAGGAAAAGCTATCATTAAAACGATTCTTTATTTTGATATATTTAATTATCCTCTCAAACAAAATGAGTTATATAATTACTGTCAATATAAGTCTGCTTCTGTCAATGAAATCAAAAAAGAAACAGAGAGTTTAGTTAAGGAAGGATATGTGCGTATGAAAGATGACTTTTATTTTGTAAGTGATGATTTAAGTATCATTGAACGCAGAATAACCGGAAACAGAATAAGTGAAAAGTACCTTAAAGCAGCCTATAAATATTCCAGAATTATTTCCAGGTTTCCTTTTGTTGAAGGAATTGGCATTACAGGTTCTTTATCTAAAAATTATATGGAAGAAAGCGGAGACATAGATTATTTTATTATCACAGCACCCAATAGGTTATGGATTTGCCGCACACTATTAATTCTATTTAAAAAGATTTTCCTCCTTAATTCTCATAAATATTTTTGTGTTAATTACTTTATTGATACTAATAACCTTGAAATACCTGATAAAAATATATTTACAGCTACCGAATTGGTTTTTGTTATTCCAACATATAACCGGGATTTATATAACAAGTTTATGGATTCGAATAGCTGGGCAAATGATTACTATCCAAATTTCCGAAGAATAAAATCCTTAAAAGATATCCCTGAAAGAACTTATTGGGTAAGAAATATAGTTGAAAAAATATTAAAAGGAAGAGTAGGGGAGTGGTTAGATAGCTTATTTTTTAAAACTACTCTTAAACATTGGAAAAAGAAGTTTAAGGATTTTAATGAAGAAGACTTTGATTTGAATATGCGTTCTCGAAAAAGTGCTTCTAAACATCATCCAAGTGGTTTTCAAACAAAGGTTTTAAAAGGATTGGAAGAAAAAATAAATTCCTATGAACAACGCTTTAATGTAAAATTATAACCTTTGAAGTTAATACCGATAGCAATAAATAAGGCAATAAGGAAAGTGATTAAGATTACTTAACCTTTGTATTTTAATTTCTCAATCATTTCATCAGTAAGTGCATCTGTCGAAATGCCATAACCATTTACCAATACTCCTTTCAGATTATATTTATCCGACGAGATAGCATAAACAATTGATTCATCAGCAGGATCTGAATCGCCTTCAAATCTATACACCTTATCAATTGTAAATTCATCTGCAGTGATTTTATGTTTCCCATCTCCACATTCAATACAATCATTGTCGAGATTAAAATCCTCTGTATATCCCTGTGTTCTCAGGTAGTTTAATGTTTCGGTTACTGTTTCAAATGCATCCATGTTATTTTTATTGGCGATATTGTTTATCAATCAAAGGTTCATATTCAGGATGGAGTTTAATATATTTTGCAATGAACGGACAATAAACCATCAACTTCAGTTTCTGTTCTTTCACATATTCCAATGCATACTTTGCAAGTGCAGATGAAATCCCTTTTCCTCTTCCTGATTCAGGAACAAAAGTATGCATCATTGCGATATCTCCTTTATAATAGCGATATTCAACAAAAGCAAATTCTCCATCCACCTCTGTTTCAAAGCGACTAAGTTTTGTATTATTGATGATTGATACTTCCATTACCTGTTTTATTTTTCTTCATTCTTTTTATAACTCAAAGCACCCGAAGGACATTTCTTTATCTGTTCAATAATCTTCTCAGAACTCACACCTGTTGGCGTTATCCAATGTTTCTTTTTATAATCAAACACCTCCGGTAATTGTGTCCAGCATCTTCCCGAATGCTGACAAAACTCAGGTTTCCACAACACAGTAATTTCATCATTAGGATATTTAATTACCTTATCTGTTTCTTCGTCAAGGAAAATAAAAGTCCGTACTTTAATTTCTCCTGCAAGTAGTTTAGAGATAGGACAATTCTTTGCAATCTCAACCAATCGCGCCTTGCGTTCACTTTCTATTTCAGTCAGAAAAACAATATCACGGTCAATAATAGTAATCGTTTTATCATCTTTTGTTTCCTGGTATAGATTTACATTCACACTAATCTCCGGAATATCCCATCCCTTGCGATCAATATACATTCGCATAGTAATCAATGTGCATGATGCCAGTGAAGAAAGTAATAATGTAAATGGATCAGGACCAGCATCTGTTCCACCAGATGATACAGGTTCATCAGCAATGAATTTTCCATTTCTCCACTCAATGGTACACTGATAATTAATGATTCCACTTATGCCATAAACAAGTTTTTCAAATTTATAATCCATAAAATTTATTCTTATTAAATGATGATGATATTATTTCTAATGCAAAGATAATATATTATTTCTTTGGTTCATCGCTCCCTGAACTTGTCCAAGGATATGTTCGTTTCGACAGGCTCAACAACCGGAGCGTTTTACCCTGAGCCTGTCGAAGGGTATTTTATTGCAAAGAGACTGTTTAATTTACATAGCGAAGTGATTTATTCTTTATCCTTGCTCCCGTTCGAACGGGATTACTTGAAAATCCTGATAGGTGCGAAACTCCTGTAAGGTTTTTCTATAAAGTTTAATGATGTTTATTTGTTGCAACCTTACAGGAATTAGTAAAGGACGAATACCTTTCAGGATGCGGGAACAGGATGGGAAACCTTTCAGGTCTTAGGTTCAAAATTATTTCAAAATTAATTTCCATTTATCACATTCAGCATACTCTTTAATGATGTTGTTTCTTTCTACCAGAAACTTCGTCATATACTCTGTAAGAATAAGTTTGCTTACAATCTTCCCTATAAAATAAAATGGAGCTTCAAATTCAAAAGTATCTTTCATAATCACAATATCATCTTTAGGTTCAAAATAATGGTCATGGGTAAAATATTTGAATGCACCTTGCTCCTGCTCATCTCTGAAATGAAATGGTCTGTCATATCCTGTAATTCTTGTTTTCAGTTTTTGTTTTATTCCGAAATGAGTTGCTTCCCAGGTAACATATTCTCCCATCCCAATAAGCCCTGAAGTTATTCCATCAATAGCTCTTTCCTTAGTTTCCGCAGTTGAAATCTTATGCAGGTCTATATTTCTCGACAAATCAAAACAGATTTCTATTGTGGATTTTATTTTTGTTTCTAAATGGATGGTTGGCATATAAATTATTACTTTATAAGAAATTAAAAGAACGGTAACATTTAAATATTTTTGCGCATGAATTATTATATTTCTTTGTTATTAAAACACAAAAGTACTCAATATTCTTTCATCAAATTAAATAACCTCAAACATACTTACAAACATTCTTCCCAATCTCCTAATCAAACAGAAGAAACTCATCATATCTTTCAATATAATTAATAATAATTCTCACTATTCCCGATTCCTAACTTTTAATACCGTACCTTTGTAGAGCAAAAAGCAGAATTGACAATGAAAAGCATTATGTATAAAATATCAGATAGTATGAAAGATGCCGAAAACAAAGGGTCTGAAGACGATACAAATAAGCATTTGTTGTATAAAAGAGATAATAGTGAAGAAAGATGTAATCATTGCTACCAGTATCTATATATTGGTAACCATGATATGATGTTGTGTGTTGGAGATAAGAAGTATGGTTACCAATATATGATGTTCGGTCACCAAAGTATATGGTATGGAGTCGCAAGTAAGAAGCATTGTTACCAATATATAGAGTTGGGTGACGGTGATAAGAAGTATGGTGACGAAGATATGATGTTTGGCGACGATAATAAGTTGTATGGTTACCAATATATGATGTTGGGCGATGAAGATATAATGTTTGGTGGGAAAAGAATGATGTTTGGAATGAATGATCTCTTTCATCTGAAATGTGGTGTTGATATTCAATACCTTACAAAGAATTTATAAACAATTAAAAACAAAATAATGTACAAAAACTTAAACAATCAGTACCGAATCAGCGAACTTCCACCATTAGGAACAGTAGTAAAAGAAGAAAAGGTAATCTTTTTAACGATTATCATAAAACAAGAGAATGCAGTTTACAAAGTCAGGAAAGCGCCCATCATATTGACGTTTGTTATTAAAAAAATTATTGCTTCCTTGAAGATGCCTCGCCCAACAAGTCGTTTTCTTACTCGCGGAACTACCATTTGTAATGCGCTAACAAATGACAGTGAAGGATATTTCGGTGTTCAACCTGTTAATCCTACTATTGCTGAAGTTGAAGAGTTTTTGAAGGACCTGAAAGATGCAAATCAGGATGTAAAAGAAAAAGTAAAGGGTGCTGTAGGGGAAAGGGCTGCGAAGAGAGTGATAGCTTCGGATGGGTTGCTGGCATTGAAATATTATGTACAAAAAATTGCGAATGCCGATGTTGAAAATGCGGTTGCTATAGTTACTTCGGCGTCAATGTTGGTGAAAGGAAGCAATAAAGCGAATAATAAAGCGGCTCTCTCTGCAAAGAATATTAAAAATGCTTTAGGTAGTATTTTGATAAATGCAAAATCGAAAGGAAGAGGAATTATTTATGCATGGGAGGTGAGCTTGGATAATGAAACCTTTACCGCCATTACTCCGACAAAAAACTGTAAAACGATATTAAGAGATCAGGTAGAAGGTCAGAAATTATATTTCCGTTACAGGGTTCTGAAAGACGGAGTTTATGGGAAGTATAGTGTTTTGGCTTCTGTGGTTGTTGGATAAAAATAGAAAAGAAGTATTATGGAATGGATAGATTGAATTTGTAATCTTAAGCCTCCAAAAATATTTATTTTCATCCCATTCCAACCTTTTGGTCTTTTTTTTCATCTTGTAATAAATTATCCTTATATTTACACACCGAAAAACCTATAATAGTATGAAAAAATTACTTTTTGGTCTTATTATTTTCGCTTCTTTTATCCCCATCAAAATCCTCGCACAGCAATACTGGATGCAGCATGCCATCTGTACCACCATTGATGAAGGCACTGGCGTTTCATCCGATGCTGCAGGTAACACTTATGCTACTGGTTACTTCACCACAACAGCTACTTTTGGTACTTTTGCCTTAAATTCTGCCGGTGTTGAGGATATTTATCTTACCAAATTAAACAATAATGGTGTTTTTCAATGGGCAGTGAAGGCAGGAGGTCCTGGTTCTGACCGTCCTACTGCCATAAAAACCGATGCCGCAGGGAATAGTTACATCACCGGGTTCTATTATGGAACGGCTACATTTGGTTCCTTCAATATTACGTCATCGGGCTTGCAGGATATATTTATTGCCAAGTATGACAACACCGGAACCTGCCTTTGGGCGAAGAGTGCCGGAGGAACAGAGGGCGATATCGGCAATAGCATTACTGTCGATGCATCAGGCAATGTAATTGTTACCGGGCAGTTTACCGGAACAGCCACTTTTGGCACTTTTACGCTGGTGAGTACCGGTAATAACACCAATGTATTCACAACTAAACTTGATGGCAACGGTAATTTTCTCTGGGCTAAGAAAGGTTCCGGTCCACAAACTGACAGAGGGCTTGGTGTATCGTGTGATGCCGGTGGAAATGTATATATAACAGGGCAGTTCAGTGATACCATTACCTTTGATATCGTTCATGCTAATAACATGATGAATGCCATCTTTGTAGTTAAATATAATAGTGCAGGAGCAGAGCAATGGTTTTGCAGAGCTGGTGGCGGAGGCTTGGATATTGCCAATGCTATTGCAGTTGATAATGCAGGAAACCCTGTAATAACAGGAGATTTTACCGGACCTATGTCCATCATTGCAACATCAGGCACTACCACCCTCACCAACTTGTATCCCAACAGGATCTTTGCAATAAATTTTGCAGGTTCATCAGGCGCATTGACCTGGAGCATAGCTCACGGCTCTAATGGAAATATTACTTCTAAAGATATTGTTACAGATGCTTCAGGCAATTCATTTATCGTTGGAAGTTTTGAGTGTCGTTTGAATCAATATGCCGATCAATACGGGCAAGGAACATTTAACAGTGTTGGGTATTGGGATATTTTTGTCACTAAACTAAATAATGCCGGCGTTTGGCAATGGAGTCGTCAGGCAGGTGGGCATGGAAATGAAAAAGGAACGGGTATAGCGCTCAATTCATCAGGTAAAGTTCTCCTTACCGGGAGTTTTGATAACGATTTAATCATTCCTGAAGAGTATTCCCAGTTTCTTGGTTACAATACTGTCACTGATAATGGATGCACTCCTTCTTATTGCAGCGATGCCGATTATAGTCAATATGAAAAATTCACTACTTCCGGTAACATTGACCTGTTCATTGCCAATGCCATTGATTTAAACCGTCAGCCTTATGATTATTACGACAGAAGCGGTGCCGGTTGTAATCGCCCCGTTGATTCAGTCTGCATTAATGATGGCAGCGGGAATATTTGTATGGATACAGCTAAGTTTTGTCAGTCAGGAGACCTTTATGCCAAAACAAATACTTGCCCCGGAATAGGTCCGACTTACACGTATCATTGGTCAACCGGTTCCAGTGCTTATAGTGCTTTTGTTTCAGTCAGTGGATATTATTATGTAACACAAACTTCAACCGATGGCTGCTTTGTTACCACCGATTCCATTTATGTTAAAATACTTCCCGCACCTGCAATTCCTACCATAAGTGATAATCATAATATTAATGTTAATGCAATCAATACTACACCTATAATATTATGTCTTCCCAATTCTGCATTACTCACTGGAGGAAATTATGGTAACGATTCCATCCATTGGTCCGGTCCAAACGGTAATAGTAATACCAATACCATATTAGCAACTACCTCCGGAGTTTATTATTTTACAATAGTTGATAGCAATGGTTGTAGCCGGACTAATAGTGTTCAGGTTACTTTCGATAGTGCCTTTGCAAACATGGCTCCTAAGATGATTTGTCTCACTACTCCTTTAATGCATGATTCATTAACGCTCTGCACAGGGCAAACTTTCACCATGTACATTTATGATACTTTATCAAACCCGAATGCAAATGATACTTGTCCGCCTTATTCACAGGTTTTCTGGCAGGTAACACCCACAACTATTACTTACTCATCTCCAACACCATGTCCTACCAATACATTTACTCCACAAGACTCCGGTTGGTACACTATTACCTCCATGTGGGTACGTCATAATATCTGCGATACCGATACTTTCTACGCATCCTATACTATTCATATTAATCTGCTTCCTGATACTACCCTTCCACAATATACTATGACTATTGTAGGACCTACTTCTCTATGTCCCGGTGGCGATACTATATTGCTGGTAGTAAGCGGAACCCCTTCCTATCTTTGGAATACTGGAAGCACCAATGATAGTATTTATGTTTCAACTCCAGGAACATACTCCTGCAGTTATTCACTAACAGTTACTAATAGTTATGGATGTACTGCCTCAACAAGTGCGGGAGCATCACATACTGTTATTATTAAACCACAACCTACTCTTACCATGAATCCTCAGAATGGAGTAATCTGCCCTGGCGATTCCATTCAAATCACTTGCAATGGCACCGGAACATTCTTATGGCAGGGTCCCAATGGTCCTTTTGGCGGGAATAACAATCCTGTTTATATTTCACAGCCTGGTTCTTACTATTGTACATTAACCGATACTTCAGGATGCGTTTTAGTTTCTAATACCGTTGTTGTTACCCAATACTCAACGCCATATTTACAAGTATCAAATCCTGTTTTCTGCCCGGGAGATACTGTAACTATTACTATTCAAACAAATCCCAACAGCATTGTCCAATGGCAACCCCCGTTAAGTGGAAGTAGTTTAACCCAGCATGTTACCATTGCAGGAACATATACCTGCATTGTTACTTCATGTGGAATTAATACCACTGTATCCGTAACAGTAACTATGGCAAATCCTATTGCGCTCATTACCGCAAATGGACCACTGACATTTTGTTCAGGGGATTCAGTTATCCTTTCTGCAAATGGCGGAGAAGCATCTTATCTCTGGAATCCCGGTGCTTTTAATGTTCAGAACATAACAGTCTTTACATCAGGAAGTTATATCCTCACCACAACTGATTCAAATGGATGCACAGCCCATGATACTGTTGCAATAATTGTTACACCTCCATACACAACGCCAACATTATCCATCTCTCCCGATACTGTTTTCTGTCCCGGCGATTCTGTTCTTATAACTGTAGTTACCAATTCTCTAAGCAACATTCAATGGCAGTTTCCACTAAGTGGTAGTAGCTTTACACAGGAGATTACTACTCCCGGAACTTATGCCTGTTCTGTTTCTTATTGTAATATCACAACAACAGATAGCATTCATATTTATGAAGCACATCCAACTGCACATATCACACCTTTAGGTCCCTTAACTTTCTGTGGTGGAGATTCAGTAATCCTTGATGGTAATTCAGGAATGTCTGCCTACAACTGGTTTCCCACTAATGTAAGCCAGCAAAATTATGTTGTTTATAACAGCGGATTATATACCCTTCAAACAACAGATGCTTATGGATGCCAGGCACAAGATACTATTACTATAAATGTCATTCCAAATGATGCACCTGTTCTTAATGATACAACAATCTGTGCCAACGCTTCCGTTTTACTTACAGCTTATGGGACCCCGACAATAGAATGGTATTATTCACCTAATTCCACTACTCCGTTCAATTTAGGTTATACCTATACAACTCCTATCCTCGATTCATTCGTAACCTATTATATAATGACTAATTCAGTCGTTTGCCGAAGCAGTTTAGTTCCCGTAACAGTTTATGTCGAATATTGCCCTCCTACTGTTCCCAATGTATTCACACCAAATGGAGATGGCAAAAACGACATCTGGACATTCGAAACAAACGGTTTAAAAGGACTGAAAGTAAGAATTTACGACCGTTGGGGTTTAATTGTTTATGAATGGAGCGGCACTGCCGGAGGATGGGATGGACACGTTCTCAATACCGGTCTCTATGCTCCCGATGGAACCTATTACTGGATTGCTGATTTCGTTGATCTATTCAACAAGTCCTTTTCCGGTCATGGATTTGTGGAGTTAATAAGGAATAAATAATCAAGAATAAAAAAGGGCATCTTAATTAAAAGATGCCCTTTCTTCATTCATAAAAAGCGTGAGTAGTTTATTTTATTACTGATATTTTCTTGTTATAAACTTTATTGCCAGTATTTATTTGCAAAAGGTAAATGCCTTCAGATAATGTAGAAGTATTTACCGACAACGTATGCTCTCCGATTATTTGCTTATCATTTTCTACTTGTCTTATTTTATTACCAAGCATATCATATAAATTAATAACCACTGTTGACGAGGAAGACAAGTAATAATTAACAGTCATATTATCACCAACAGGATTTGGGTAAACAGAGAAGTTATTAAGTTTTTGAATAGATGGAATACCAGTCGAGTGAGCAATAACATTTACATAAGTCATGTAATTTGATGTTCTCATTATATGATAATTAGAATCACAAAATGTACTTTGACAACCTATTGAATCCGTAATGGTAAGACAAATTGTATAAACTCCTGAATCTGAATAAACATGGCTTGGAAGAGGAATTGAATCTGTGTTTCCATCTCCCCAGTTCCATAAATAATGAATCGGCTGAATGCCTGTGGCGTTATTTATTGCTATATAATGATGCAGTTGTGTTGTGTCTGGAAAGAGAGTAAAATTAGCTGAACAAGGGTCAGTGGTTGAATCCACCCAAACGGTATTGCAAGCTGAACAACCAAATGCATCAGTAACACAAACTTGATAATTTCCATAATTTAAACCACTGGCAAAATATGTTGATGATACATTTGGATTCCAGGAATAAGTATATGGTGGAGTTCCATTAAATGCATTTGCAAAAACAATTCCATTCGCGCAAGTATCACAGGTAGCGCTCGTTGATGAAGTTGTTATTGCAAATGTAAAACAATTAACACCTGTTACGGTTATTGTTTGACAAATGGAATCAACACAATAATAACTATTCTCTGCGTGTAAACATACAGTATAGGTGCCAGGATTGTTATAGGTATGAACAGGATTCTGTATGTTAGTATTATAGGTATCGCCGAAAGTCCAGTTAAAGTAGGTATATGTTGTATCTGTTGATAAATTTGTAAAGCTAATTACATTATTGCTTGTTTGCATCCAGGAAAAATTTACTTGTAGCGCACATGTATCAATTGTAACACTTGCACATGATGAACAAGCATTTGCATCTGTAATGCAAACAGTATAGGTTCCAGGCAACAAACCTGCTGCCATATCAGTTGTTTGAATCGGGATAGTTTGCCATACGTAAGTATATGGACTTGTTCCCCCTGTATTTGTTGCATAAGCATAACCATTAGGGCAAGTTCCGCAACTTGCCATTGAATATTCAGTTGCATAAGCAACTAAGTTGCAAATTACAACTCCAGTAACGGTAATGTTCACGGTAATAGAATCATAACAACCGCTTGTGTCATGAATTTCAAAGTTACCGGTATAATTTCCAGGAATAAGATAGGTATGAACAGGATTTTGATAAACGGTATCAATACCATCACCGAACCACCATACATAAGTAGTATTAAGAGTTGTACCTGTCGAAGTATTTGTAAAAGTAATCACATTGTTAGACGTCTGTGTCCAGGTAAAACTAGCCACACATGCTTTAGATTTCATACTGTAAAGATTTGTCATTACAATCAGGATTATCAGGAATCCTAATTTTCTTTTTGAGTTAAATTTTTTCATAATTTTTATTATTAAAGTTATATATTTTGTTTTAATTATAATACGTAGAAAATAGAAAAGGTTGCCTGAGAAATTATTTAAATATGCATTTAATTTTGCGGATTAAAAAAAAGGGCATCTTAATTACAAGATGCCCTTTCTTCATTCATAAAAAGCGTGAGTAGTTATTTTATTACTGAGATTTTCTTGTTATAAACTTTATTGTCAGTATTTATTTGTAAAAGATAAATGCCTTCCGCCAAAGATGAAGTATTAACAGAAAGTGTATGCGCTCCGATGGTTTGTTTATTGGCATCAATCTGCCTTACCTTGTTTCCAAGTACATCATATAAATTAATGATGATATTGGATGATGATGACAATGAATAATCAATCGTCATATTATCCCCAACCGGATTTGGATAAACCGACCATGAATTCAATACCTCTGTTTGTTTTATTCCGGAAGTTTGAGGAATAACATTTACATAAATCATTGAATTCATTGTTCTTGCCAATGAATCTGTAACGCAATAAGTATTATTACATCCTGCCGCCGTATCTGATATGGTGAGGCAGATGGTGTAAACTCCAGCACTTGCATAAGTATGCGATGGATATTGGGTATATGAATAAGTCTGATCACCCCAACTCCATAAATATGTCAACTGCCCGGGACCAACAGATAAATTATAAGTCCAATATGTATGTGCCTGAGTAGAATCAGGATAAAGTAAGAAATTGGCTTGGCAGGTATTGTTATTGGTAGAATCCGAAACAATTGCTGTAGCGCATGCCGAACAACCATTGGAATCAGTTACACAAACCGTATAGTAACCCGGCAATAAACCTGTAGCGGAAGAGTTGGTAGAAACATTAGGTGTCCAGGCATAAGTATATGGAGAAGTTCCTCCTGTTTCCGATGTGGTTATCGAGCCATCTGCACAATTGCTGCAGATTGCATTGGTTACCGTAGCCGTAATTCCAACATTGCATGGATAACCTGTAACAACAACAGAATCGCAGAAGGTACTGGTGCAGACTAATACATTCAGGGAATCGGAAAGATATAAACATACATAATACGTTCCCGGCATGGAATAGAAATGCGTTGGAGATTGAATATAGGAAGAATTAGCATCACCAAAATCCCATTGAAATATTGTATTACCATTAGTTCCTGTCGATGTATTTGTAAATGAAATGGTGTTACTTATTGTTTGAGTCCAGGTATAACCTGCATGCAAAGAGCAGGAATCCATTGTCAGGGATGTACAAGCGGTACAATTATTTACATCAGTAATGCAAACGGTATAAGCTCCCGGCACAAGATCGGAAACGGTTTGCGTTGTTTCGCCATTCGACCATAAATAAGAATAAGGAGACATGCCACCTGTTGGATAAACAGATGCGTTTCCATCGGCGCAATTGCCACAAGATGCCAGCGTATTTACATAAGCTGTTGCGGTCATATTACAAATAACTGTACCTGTAACAACAACCGAATCGCAGAATGTACTGTTGCAAAGCTGATTCATGGAATCCGACATTGTCAAACATACATACCACGTTCCCGGAATATTAAATGTATAAACCGGATTTTGAGAGTAGCTATAACCGCCATCACCAAAGTTCCATGAATAAATGGTTAAACTGTCAGCACCCGTGGAGGTGTTAGTAAAAGTAATTACATTATTACTTGTTTGTGTCCAGGTAAATCCTGCCTGGCATTGAGAATAAGTCTTCATACTATAAAGACTTGTCATTACAAATAGGATTATCATTAATCCTAAGTTTCTGATTGAGTTAAAATTTTTCATTTTTTTTTATTTAAGTTTATAATTAATTAACGATGCAAAGTTGCGACAATTTATAAAGGTATCCAAATTGATTTATTAAATTTCTTACTTGTTCAAACATTATTTTATGATTCATAATCTAATCTTTTACAAACTTTGAGGTAATGCTTTCACCACTTTTCAGCTTAATTTCAATAAAATACATTCCTCTGGCAAGATGGTTTACCGGTATCATTGCCTGATAAGAGTTAAATCGTTTAAGCTCTTTTCCCTCAATATCCATCATTCTTATGTAATCAATTTCATTGGAAGAATACCCGGACTTTAAATATAGATAATCATTTGCAGGATCAGGATATAAAGCAAACTCTTTTTCATTTTTATAATCAGGAATACCTGAGTTGCAAATAACAAAAACAGTATCTGTAATTGAATCTGTAATCGCGCCACTGGCTATTGGCCATACAATTACAACATCATGCCCTGCAACATATTCCGGGGAATTAAAAGAATAAGTATTAAGGGATATAGAGCTATCCGTACCTAGTGGTTGGATGCTTACAACACCTGAATCTGTAGTATGACTACCGCTACTGTCATGAATATTAACATAAATTGTTCCGTTAAAGGTTGTATTAAGGTCCATGTTCTTAATTGCAACTCTGATGTTTGTATCAGTGTTGTTGCAATATGCGGTATCTGGCCAATGGAGTAAAGATGTTACAGATAAATGAATTTGGGCAAAAGCAGGACTGAAGCAACAAAAAATTGTCGCTGATAACAAAAGAATCCGAAATCTCTTTTTCATAATATTATTGTATTAAATGTTTATTTTTCAATTTTCTAATGTTGAATTTTAATGCTTGCAAAGATAATTATAATACAATATCAAATTAAAATCATAATTTTGCATTTCTTACCTGTTCAAAATGATATAAATTATGGATATTCTCAATCAGATTGTCGAATCAATGAATAAAGAAGAAGTACGTAATCTTAAATTATACTTCGCAAGGTTAAATATTGATGACCGAAAAGACATAGCTCTTTTTGATTATATCCGAAAGTCGGGTGAGAAATATAACGAGGATAAAATAGTCTTATCAATTTATTCAAGTGGAGAAGACAAAAACTCTTTTTACCGCCTGAAGAATCGTCTTATGGATGATATAACCAAATCTCTTACCCTCCAGTATTTCAATAACGATGAATCAAATAACATTCTTTACCTCCTGGCAATAAGCAAGTACTTTTTTGCTAAAAACAAATTTCCTATTGCATTACATTTTCTTAAAAAAGCTGAATCCAAAGCTGCTAAAATTGAAAACTTCCAGTTTCTTGATTTAATTTATTCCGATTTCATAAAACTCTCTCACGAATTGGTTTCTGTAAACCCCGAAATATATATTGAGAAAAGAAAAGACAATGACCTGAAACTCAGAAACCTCAAACAGATAGATGATATTCTGGCTGGTGTTACATATCGTTTAAAGGTAAATCAAAACTTCTCCACTACAGAAAATCCTGTATTAAAATTCCTTCAAAAAACAATTGATGATTTCTCTTCTGATAGAGAAATAAAGAAAAGCCCTGCCCTTCGTTTTAAGATTTACCATGCAGTGAGCCAGATATTGCTTCAAAGAAGAGATTATAAATCACTCGAATCTTATCTCTTGAAAACATATAAGCAGTTTACAAAAGAAAATCTCTTCAATAAAAGTAATCACAACACAAAGTTGCAAATGCTCACATACCTTGTCAATACATTATTCGCAACAAACAAACTTGAATTGTCCCTGCAATATGCTTCAATTCTTAAAAATGCGATGGAAGAATTTAACAATCTGTTATTCGATAAGTATGCTTTCTTCTATTACAATGCCCTTGTTCTCAATTATTCCGTCACCGATATTGACAAGGGAATTGATTTATTAGAAAGATTAAAGAATGATAAATCTTTAAAGAACACTCCCTTTTATGAAGTATTTGTTTATCTGAATCTCGCTATTCTATCGTTCAAGAAAAAGGATTATCACAAATCAATAAAGCAACTTAATAAACTATATCAACATGATAGTTATAGAAACACGGACAAATCTCTTCAATTTAAAATTTCAATCGCCGAACTGATTATTCGTTACGAGTTACAGGACTATGATTTCTTTGAACACCGTGTAAAGCAGATGAGAAAAGATTTTAAAGTCATCGTTGAAAAAGAGGAAAACAAACGTGAAAAGGATTTTATCTCAATCATTTCCGAAATGTTTAATAATGCTCACGATAAACTCAATAAAGAATTAAAATTAAAAATAGAATCCTTCATCAAATCCGATTTAATTGAAGAAAATGAAGATGCCGAAGTGATAAACTACAGCAACTGGTTGAAAAGTAAAATAAAGAAATGATAAATATTTCCTCCTTATAGAACAGAGACACCAAATTCATCATCCTTTCGTATATTTTTCCGCAAAATTGCTGCATCTCTATAGTCAAATCATCCACAACAATGGCAAAATGTTACACCTCAACGGTAAAAGACTGTAGCTCCATGATCAATTCCTCCCACACTATTGCAAAATACTGCGGCTCTATAAGCAAATACACCTCCTCTTTGGTAAAATATTCCCCCTCTATGGAAAAAGACTCCTCCTCCATGCCAAAAGACTGCTCCTCTTTGGTAAAATGCTCCTCCTCTATGGAAAAAGACTGCTCCTCTGTTTGGCATTTCATTCATTATCAATGCATCCGAAAAAGATTATGTTAAATAGACTCTCTTGTTTCCTGATTTAAACATCAACGGATTTCAAGATAATAGCATTGTTTCTTCCAATTCTCAACTCTCAATTCTCCCTTCTCAATTCATTTCTTTTTCCTTTTTATGGAATTTTCTTTTTCCTCGCATCTTATCCATAAAATCTAAATAATTTAATCCATAATAAGATGAAAACTAAAACTGTAATCCGTAAAATTCTAACCATTGTCATGATTATGGCAATCGTTCTGGGTGTAATCACCCTAATTAAAGCAGGAAGCTATTATACTTCCGAAGTTGAAAATGATTTCATCAAGAAAGCAAAGTCCAAGTTCACCACCTTCCACGACAAACTCCCTGAAGATCGTGTGTACATGCAATTCGACAAACCTTTTTACAAACCCGGCGAAACAATCTGGTTCGCTGCTTATCTTCGCAATGGAAAAGATTTCACTCCTTCCGAAAAGAGTGACATCCTTCACGTTCAATTAATAGGTCCTAAAGGAAATGTGGAGAAAGAAATCAAACTAATCTCTAAAAACGGTAAAACAGTTGGCGATTTCTCCATAGCCAACGAAGCACCCGGCGGCTTATATAAAGTAAAAGCCTATACTAATTGGCAAAAGAACGAACCCGATACTGTGTTCTTTGAAAAAGAATTGACTGTTCAGGATGTAGTATTGCCTAATCTGAAAATGAAATTAGATTTCGAGCGCAAAGCATTCGGTCCCGGTGATGAAGTGATTGCTAAAGTGGAATTAAACACGAACGAAAACCAACCATTATCAAATTATAACTTTAAATATGTTGCTGATATAGATGGAAAAAAGTTACTGGATCAAACATCTGTCACAGGCAACGATGGAATTATGTATGTCAAGTTCAAACTTCCTGAAACTCTCAAATCAAATGATGGATTACTTAACATATTAATAGACTACCAGGGACAAACAGAATCAGTTTCCCGTTCCATTCCGATTGTCTTGAATAACATTAAGTTCACTATGTATCCTGAAGGAGGTGATTTGGTAAATGGATTAGAAAGCCGCTTAGCATTCCGTGCATTGAATGAATTCGGGAAACCTGCTGATGTAGAAGGAGATGTATATGATGCAAACAACAGAGTATTGACTCACTTCAGTAGCTTTCACCAGGGAATGGGTTCATTTAATCTCCGCCCTGTTGGCGGACAAAAGTATTATGTAAAGATTTCCAAACCAGAAAACATTAAAGAGAAATATGATTTACCCGAACCAATGCCAAGAGGATATGTTCTCAGCACTGACAATGTTAATCCAAATGAATTAGTTATAAACATAAGCACAACAGAAACAGAAGAGTTAAATATCGTTGGACAAACTCGTGGAAAAATTTGTTATGCAACTGCGTTCAATGCAGTAGCTGGAAGCAACAAAGTAATTGTTCCTGCATCAAACTTTCCGATAGGTGTTTCTCAATTCACTTTATTCGATTCAAAAGGAATTGAAAGAGCAGAACGATTAGTATTTCTGAATAAGAATAAACAATTGAATATCTCTATTGAAACCGATAAAGAAAAATATCTTCCAAGAGAGAAAGTCCACATGACCGTTACAGTAAGAGATGAACGTGGAATGCCGATGCCAGCAAGTCTTTCCTTATCTGTTGTGAATGATGAATTACTTTCTTTTGCGGATGATAAGTCTGGAAACATTCTTTCAAAGATGCTGCTCGAAGATGATATAAAAGGTAAGGTTGAAGAAGCTGCATTCTATTTTAATAATAAAGAACCTAAAGCCGATGTTGCAATGGATTACCTCTTGATGACAGCAGGCTGGAGGCGTTTCACATGGGAAAAGATTATGGATAATGATATTCCAAACGTAACTTACCAGGGAGAGAAAACAATCATCTCAGGAACCATCCTTGACCAATATACTTACAAGCCTGTTTCTAAAGCAAAGATAAAAGTTAATGGAATTGACAGAACAATTGCTGTTGATGAAAAAGGTGATTTTACTATTGATAATATTGATTTGTCTAATCCAACAAACTTAACCCTTAGTGCCGATGGTTACACTCCTCAAAATGTTACTGTTAATGATTACAGTCAGAATTTAAAATATTATGTTACGGATGTTAATCATCAGGTATATTATAGGGAAGAAGCGATGGAAATGAGAGGTGCAAGAAATAATAATGTTATTCTGGCTCCACAAGCACAAGGCGCTGTTGTAAACGATATGGTGGTTGCAGCACCTATGGGTAAAGCAGGTAACGGACATGTTAAATATTCTCCAAAGAAGGAAAAGAGGATTTTGGATGTCGAGCAGGATAAAGGCGGTAACAAGTTACTTGAAGCTCAAATTGGAAAAGCTGAAGAAAAGAAAGATGATAAAGGTATTGCAGTTGACCGTCAAAAACAAAATAGGAATGAGCGAAGATTTAGAAATAATGCTGATACAGTTATGGTCAATGGTATATTTGCTATGGATGATGCCAATGAGGTTATAGGTGCAGGAGGTACTCCTGTTCCTGCAATCGGTTACTATCGTGCAAAACAATTTGCTGCTCCTGTTTATGATAAACCTCAAACGGATATTGTAAGAAATGATTTTCGTTCAACTATCTTTTGGAATGGTGATTTGAATATTGACAGAACTGGCAAGGCGGTTGTTGAGTTTTATAATTCTGATGATATATCTTCTTTCCGAACCACTGTTGAAGGTATTTCTCAAGACGGCATGGTTGGGAGAGCAGAGAAAACTTTCTTCACTCAACTTCCTTTTGCAATGACTGTCAAAGCACCCGTGGAAGTTGCTACTGAAGACAAAGTTTCCATTCCACTAACTTTAAAGAATAATACCAATAATACTATCACAGGTATTTTAAATATCAAAGCTCCTGCTGGTTTTAAAGAATCTGATCCTGTTGCATCAACACAAACTTTAACTGCCGGTCAGGTGAAGGTTCTCTATCTTGATTATACAGTGTTGAATTCAATCGGTGATGGTGATTTAGATATTTCTTTTAATAGTTCAGGATTGAATGATGCATTTACAAAGAAGATTAAGATTGTTGCTAAAGGTTTCCCTGTTACCATTTCTTTTTCCGGAAAAGAAAACACTAAAGAATATAGCGTTGATCTGGAAAATGTTGTAGATGGCTCCATCACTGCACAAATGACTGCCTATCCCTCTGTTGTCAGTGATTTGATGAAAGGTGTTGAAGGTATTCTTCGTGAGCCAGGAGGTTGTTTCGAACAGACTTCCATGAGTTCTTATCCAAACATTATGGTGATGGATTATCTGAAAGCTACTGATACTAAAGACGAGAAACTATTGGCATCTGCCGAAGGTTACATTGACAGAGGTTATAAGAAACTAACTTCCTTCGAAACAAAAGAGAAAGGATATGAATGGTTTGGTGGTGCTCCTGCACATGAAGCGTTGACTGCTTATGGTTTGATGCAATTCAATGATATGAAAGCGGTTTCTAATAATGTTGATCAGAAGATGATTGACCGAACTGCTGATTGGTTGATGAGCAGGAAGGACGGCAATGGTGGTTTCAAACGTAATCCTCGTGCATTAGATAATTTTGGTGGCGCTTCCGAAGATATTACAAATGCCTATATCGTTTATGCTTTGACTGAAGCAGGCTACAATGATTTGGATAAAGAGATTAATACAGTTCAAAAGAAGATGATGAACAATCAGGATCCTTATCAGCTTGCATTGTTAGCAAATACTTTATTTAAGAAAAAACAAAATGCAGAGGCTGAGAAAGTTCTTGCGCTTTTAATTTCCAAGCAAGCAAAGGATGGCAGTTGGACTGGTTCTACCGCATCCATCACTCGTTCAGGTGGACAATCATTAACAATAGAAACTACTGCTCTTGCTTTATTAGCAATTCTTAAAAGCCCTGCAAATAATATGGTTGCATTAAATAATGGTATCCAGTATCTTGTTGGTGCTCGAAGTGGATACGGTGCTTTCGGTTCTACTCAAGGAACTATTCTTGCGCTGAAAGCATTGACAGAATATGCTAAATTCTCCAAGCATACAAATGAAGATGGAACAATAGAATTCTTTGTTGATGGAAAGAAAGTTGCCGAGAAAGCTTACAAAGCAGGTGATAAAGATGCAATCGTTCTTGATGGTTTGGATAAATTTATCAAGACAGGTAAACATGATTTGAAAGTTAAATATGTTGGCGTTAAGAATCCGCTGCCTTATTCTATCGCAGTTACTTATAATACTTTCTTACCGAATAGTTCTAAGGAATGTAAAGTGAATCTCGAAACAAAGTTATTCAGTAATAACGTGAAGACAGGGGAAACAGTTCGTCTGTCGGCAACGCTAAAAAACACAACTAATGAAGGTCTTCCAAGTACAATGGCAATCATTGGAATCCCTGCAGGTCTTTCTCCACAACCATGGCAGTTAAAAGAAATGCAGGAGAAAGGTGTCTTTGATTATTATGAAATTAAAGGAAACAATGTGGTGTGTTATTATCGTCAGATGGCTCCTTCTGAAATCAAGAACATTAACTTTGATTTGAAGGCAGACATTGCCGGAACATATGATGCACCGGCTTCTTCAGCATATCTTTATTATACCAATGAGTTTAAGTGCTGGACTTCAACAGGAAGTATAACGATAAGGAAAGGGTAGGAGGGGAGATAAAGTTTAAAGAAAAAGGTCTGATGTTATTTAATCATATAACATCAGACCTTTTTTTATCAAATATTAATTATCTATCTTTTCCCTTATAAACATCCATTTCATAATAACCTTCTTCAATAATATTTCCATCCGGACCATAATGAATGCAATATCCGTTCATATGATTTTGTTTCCAATTGCCTTCAATCCTCTCCTGTCCCCCCATATAATATGTTCCTTGTCCATCCCATTTGCCGTTAACAAAATGACCTTTATAAGACAGCTTTCCATTAATAGTTATGGTGCCATCGCCATCAAGCTGGTCGTCTTTCCAATTGCCCTCCTCCACTTCTGTTTTTCCATAAAAATTAGGGTTGGTATATTTACCCCATCCATTCTTTTTTCCATCAATTAAAGTTCCTTCAAATTTGCGACCATCAGAATAGGTAATGTTTACCGTTCCTTCGGTGGCAGGTTCAGAACCTGCAACAAAATTATTGTATTCCCATTTTCCATCATGAATAACGGTTCCATCTTTTGCTGTTAGTTTACCAAGTCCGTGGAATTTATTGTTACTGAATTCACCTTCATAAACAGTACCATCGGCATAAGTATATTTTCCTTTTCCCTGCATCTTTCCATTATACCATTCGCCATAATATTTATCGGTACTTGCGAATATCATTTCGCCACTCCCGTTTATGGTATCATGTTCCCAATTTCCTAAATAGGATAGTTGCTTATCTTTCCAAACCATGTGTCCCCAACCTTTTCGTTTATCACCTTGCCAGAATCCATCGTAGATATCACCATTCTCTCTTGTTAATTTTCCATCGCCTTTTCTAATATACTTTGTTTCTGACGAATTGCTGGCTGCATATCTATTAGATTCGGTTCCGAAATTACCTACATATTTATCCCCGTTATGATAATTGAACACCGCTCCTCTATTTGTAAAACTAACCGTTTTTTCATCATCCTCAATAATTGCAGGACCGGATGAAGTTCCACTTGAATTGCTTTTTGAATTATCGTAATGATTAGGCGGAGTATATTTATAATCATGAGTTCTGTTATAATTATCATTTTGGGTTTTGTTTACAAGTTCCCATGTTTCATAGGAAACCTTATAATCAGAATGCCCCGGTAAAGGCATAACATTCTGAGCATTTGAATAAACTGCTGTAATTACAAACAGAATCAGGAATTGAATTTTCTTTTTCATGATGATAATATATTTTAATTATTAATAATCGCCGCTATCTCCTCCAAACAAATATGGAATTAAAACAGATAGGTTAATTTTACTTTCGGAGATATTATATTCTAAACTTATTAAAAAATCCTCTATTTTAGGTACTTTTTCAACATTAGGTTTCCATGAAACATACATATAATCTTTAATCTTCTCTTTATCAGCGATGGAAGATGAGTCAGCTTTTAAACTGTATTTTCCGATAGTACACAAATTAATCTGATGGACATAACTATTGAAAAGGTCTTTTAAATCAGTTGTGCCGGTATTCAACAGACATTTCCAATTAACAAGATTGTATTCAGAACTCTTTGAACCTTTTACCTTAATAGTTGAAACTTCGCTTGTATCATTTATTGTTATATTTTTGAATTGATTGTAACCGCTTTCAATAACTTTATTAAGTGTGGTGCATACATCATATTCTTTTATCTGTGCGGATACGGATTGAATGATTGCGAGAAGGATTACTGCTATTAAGATTTTCTTTTTCATAATGATTTCGGATGTTTAAGTTTGTTTCGGGTGACAAAAATAAAAAGTGGAAATTAAATATGCAAATTTTGAAATAAAAAATTATTGCAGGTCATTTTGTATGGAAATGTAGTATGATAAAACAAAAAAAGAGTGTAATATATTTCCTAAGTCCTCCTACATTGAAATGAAGTAATGTAATATTGATACAAACTAATGTAATGTTGAAATAAAGTAAGGTAATGTTTGAATAATGTAAGGTAATATTGAAACAAAGTAAGGTAATGTTTGAATAAACTAAGGTAATGTTGAATCAATGTAAGGTAATATTGAAACAAAGTAAGGTAATGTTTGAACAATGTAAGGTAATATTGAATCAAAGTAAGGTAATGTTTAAACAATATTACACTACAAAATGATCCATAAGGATGATTTATGGTGTATTCAGGCTTTATAAGTAACTGATTTACAGCTTCACGAATAATCGGGGAGACAAACAAGACAGTCGGAATATCATTTGAGTAACCAGTAAAGAAAAATAAGCTACTGAAAAAGATTAAGAGCCGGTAAGGAAAATAATGTCAATTTTTTTTACTCCTTAATAAATTTTCCGGTGCTGCTTCCATTCTTGTTTTTAAATTCATAGAAATACATCCCATCACTCCATGAAGCTATGGTAACGCTGTTATCAATAAGGTTAAGGGTTTTGTTATACATTATAGTGCCGATAATGTCAGTAATAATTAATTGATAATCTGAATCAGAGGTTTGATGGATATATAATATATTATTGGCAGGGTTGGGAAAGATTTTGAGAGTAACATTATTCTTTATTTCCTTAATACCTGATGCCAGGCTGCAATCATCAAATGAAGAGTCGGTAAAGGGACTATTAGAGCCAATACTATCCTGATTATAATAGGTGAAATTATCCTGATTAAAACAATATAAGCCTGATCCCTGTTCAATATACCAAGCCATGGTATTCAACAAACCATATGCACTTCCGATACCTTCGATAATATGTCCTTTGAATGCTCCTATTTTAAATCTTTTTCTGTAATTATTTCCAACCAAAATTGAATCAACTGAAGTAACCGTTCCTCCAATTCCTACAAATACAGAATCCGAGATAGTATCACCATACTGGAGATTAAAATCATACAAAATTATTTCTGAAGAATATGATAGATTAAAAAAATAAACCCTTCGCAATGCAGTATCTTGCCTTAGTGCACCTATCAGCGAATCAGTATAAAAGCCCCAGGGAATGGGATGATCGTTACAATTAGTACAACTCCGATACCCCGTCTGAAGTAACTTTTTGTAATGAACATTTCCTATAACAGTGTCTCCACCAAGCGAAATGATATGCTCATCATAGATAACAAAAGGATTATTCGGATTAATTTGAATATCGCTAAGCCAGCTCATTTCGCGCCAGGAGGCATTAGAATCAGGAAAGGGGTGATAAATGTTAGTTTGAGAATGAGTATTGCAAACCATCATAAAACTTAAAACTGCAAGCAATAAGTAATATTTTTTCATCTGTTCACCTTTTATTAAATCTTTATTTTATTACAACTCTATCAGTATATTTCTAAAATAAGTTCAACTATCTTATTATTATTCATCTAGCAAAATTACAAATTCTTATCTTTAAATGAAAAATATGTGTACAAAAGGATTTATCTTCTGAAAAATCACATTCCAAAATAGGAATCTATTTGTCCATTATCTTTCTTAATGAGGAAATGGAGAAGATTGCAGATAATTAATTATTAAATCATAGCAATTGCTCTCACGGGAGAGCCATCAGCATTTTCAACTTTAATGGGCAAACATTGAAAAGTGAAAATACCATCCGGAAGCATATCTAAATTACAAAGATTCTCTATCAAAAGAATTTCTTTTGCCAGCAGGATATGATGATTGGGTAATGTCGAAGGGCTGACCTTGTCTGCTGAATCAATATTATCAACAGAGAAAGAATCAAAGCCTATTCCTTTAAGATTAAATTGTGTTAACCATCTTGCTGCATCATCAGTGAGAGTGGGGCAATCATCAAAATACTCTTTTGTTTTCCATTTATATTGCCAGCCGGTAAAGAATAGTATGAAATCTATTTGCGAGATAACTGATTGATATGTTTTAAGATATTCCAAATCAATTTCCTTTCTGTCGCGACAAGGTATTAAAATGGCATTGCCTATAAATTTATCTAAGGTAAACTCATCTAATGATTTTGTGTTTTGTAATATATGACAAGGAGCATCAATATGAGTTCCTGAATGAAGAACCATAGTTACTTTTACTTCCGCGAAGCCATCTTTCTCAACTGTGTTCATCACTTCAAATTCAGGCGCAATGGTATCAGGATAAACTGAAATGTTTTCGTTAAGAAGATGAGTGAGGTCTATAAGTTTATTTTGCATCGGGCAAAGATAAGGATTTATAAACTTTCCCTGATAAATCTTTACATTGTGGAATAGGTTTATAATAA
>Ga0206937_10049_pt1 | contig 40028 bp, 32 predicted proteins | sample Alteio_BWOrgHeat_11_FD_152923 | JGI IMG/M metagenome (GOLD analysis project Ga0206937, IMG submission 152923) | Enriched cells from forest soil in Barre Woods Harvard Forest LTER site, Petersham, Massachusetts, United States -... | ecosystem: Environmental > Terrestrial > Soil > Temperate forest >... | reverse complement strand
CCGGGTCGCGTTCCGCGTTAGGGATTGGAAGGGTTTAGCCCGCAGGGCCGGAGCGCAGCGCAGCCCTGGAAAGCCCGGGCCGCTTCTATCAGCGGCAACGCCCACACTTCAAATTTTCGTACCTTAGCCTTGCCATCTATGAAAAAATTCCTCATCATACCCGTACTGCTTTTCACCATATCCCTCCACGCCCAGCGCCGTGCCCCTGAACAAATTCCGTTCAAAAACGAGCTTGGCGTAAATGCGTTTGAATGGGATTTCCTGTCGGACCCGAAAGACCCGAACGATCCCTTCCACATTTTTGAGCCGAAGATGCGCATCATTGACGCATTCGGCGGTGTGCGACATTATTTGGATTGGGTGAAGATCGAGCCGAAAAAGGGCAGCTTTACCTTTAACCCCTGTTTCAGCGGCGGCTGGAACCTGGATGCCATTTATGAACGCTGCAAACGCGACGGCATTGAGGTGCTGGCCGACATTAAGCAATGCCCCGACTGGCTGCTGGCCACCTACCCCGCCGATATGCGCGACGGCGAGAACGTGCCCATGCCCTACGGCGCCAATAAAAGCGACCCGGCATCGTACACCGAGCAGGCGAAAGCCGGTTTCCAGTTTGCGGCGCGATACGGCAGCAACAAGCATGTGGATGCCGCGTTGGTAACGGTGGACAGTAAACCTCGCTGGACCGGCGATCCGCCAAACCAGGTGAAGATAGGCATGGGCGTGATCAGTTACATAGAGTGCGACAACGAACGCGATAAATGGTGGAAGGGCGACAAAGCCCGCCAAACCGCCGAAGAATACGCGGCCAACCTATCCGCCTTTTACGATGGCGACAAGGGCCGCCTCGGCAAAAATGCCGGCGTAAAAACCGCCGACCCAAACATGAAAGTGGTAATGGGCGGCATTGCTACCGCCAACCCGGAGTTCGTGCGCGCCATGATCGACTGGTGCCGTGCGCATCGCGGCTTGCGCAGGGATGGTTCGGTAGATATTTGTTTTGATGTGATCAACTACCACTACTACGCCAGCGACAGCGAACCCAGCGCTAAAAACCCGGCTACCGTTGGCGTTGCACCCGAGCTAACACAAGGCGCTGAGCTTGTCGACCGCTTTGTGATGCTGGGCAGGCGCTATCATCTGCCGGTTTGGATCACCGAATCGGGTTACGATCTTAACCAGGGAAGTCCGCAGCGTGCCATACCTATCGGCAACAAATCGCCGCTGATCACACAGGCGGACTGGATTATCCGCTCGTCGTTTATGTTTGCAAGACATGGCATACAGCGGGTGTTCTACTATGAGTTGTATGACGATAACGCCGCTAACCCCACGCAATATGCATCCTGCGGACTGGCGGATAATAAAAACAAAACGAATAACCGTCGACCGGTTTCAGATTACTTTTACCAGGCCAAGCAACTGCTGGGCGACCTGACTTATCGCGGCACCATCAACCACTACCCTATTGTGGACGTTTACCGCAAAGGCGCCAAGACCGTTTACGCATTGATGATCCCCGACCAGAAGGGCGCAACAGCCATGGCAAAACTAAACCTCGGCACAGCGTCGGCAGCCACGATATGCGACTTCAATCCCGGAAGTAATGATATGATAACAAAAGTGGTGAGCGCTCCCAACCACATCCTAAACCTAAAAGTTACGGAAATGCCTGTGTTTGTGGTTATTAACAATTAAAGTATTTATCAACAAATTGTATATTTAAACTCAATGCTTAACACATTGTTAACATAATGGGTGCACCTTTGCACTATTATTTAAGGCGACCTATCAAACAACCGTTCTTTATTCGCGTCAATAATAAGATCAGTTAAAGTTAATAAGGAGAGCCAAGCTCTCTTTATTTGTTTACAGCCAGTTTTTGCATGAAAATATTATACGCTATACAAGGCACCGGCAACGGGCATTTGAGCCGCTCGATGGATATCGTCCCGCTTTTAAAGAAGATGGGCGAGGTTGACGTATTGGTAAGCGGCACCCAGGGCGACCTGTCGCTGCCCTTCCAGGTAAAATACGTTTTGCATGGCTTTGGCTTTGTGTTCGGCAAAAAGGGGGGTGTTGACATTTGGGAGACCTTTGTAAAATCAAGGTTCCGCAAATTTATTAAAGAAGTGCAGGACCTGCCGGTAGAGAACTACGATTTGGTGATCAACGATTTCGAGCCGGTATCGGCATGGGCCTGTTATATGAAGAACAAGCCCTGCATCGGCTTAAGTCACCAGGCAGCAGTATTGGCTGATAAAGCGCCTAAACCGGATGATACGGACATGCTGGGCAAACTGATATTGAAACATTATGCCCCGGTAACGGATGCCTATGGCTTCCACTTCGCCCGGTTCGATAAAAATATATCTACCCCGGTTATCAGGCAGCAGGTGCGCAACCAGGCGATAGCCAACAAAGGGCATTATACCGTCTATCTTCCTGCATATGATGACAAGCGGCTGGTAAATCGCCTTACCGAATTCAAGGATGTAAAATGGGACGTGTTCTCCAAGCACAACAAAAAAACCTTCACCCATAAAAACGTAACTATACAGCCCATCAATAACGAAAGCTTTATTAAAAGCATGGCGCAAAGCGCGGCGGTATTATGCGGCGCTGGTTTCGAAACGCCTGCTGAAGCGCTATTCATGGGCAAAAAGCTGATGGTGATCCCCATGAAAACCCAGTACGAGCAGCAGCTTAACGCAGCAGCCTTAAAGCAAATGGGTGTACCGGTAATTAAAAGCCTGAAACCAAAGCACGACGAAATTATTTTAGACTGGATACAAAACGGCAAAGTGATCTCAGTCGATTATCCTGATACTACCCAGCAGACATTGGATATGGTTTTCAGGAAACATACTCCTGTAGAATTAGAATAGAAAAAGGTGTATCAAACTATTTTAACTACGGAGGGCACAGAGAAAATATCTCCGTGCCCTCTGTGTAAATCTCTGTGTCCTCTGTGGTTAATCCCACCCTATTTAACTCCAGGTAATATTATACGAAGTACCGCTGTTCAGCACCAATGTTGCTTTCTTATTGCCCAGGAAGGTAATCTTACCGCTGAAGCTAAAGCTATTGCCATTACTTGAGGTACCTGTTATGGTAACATTGGCAGTCCCCGAAACGATCTCGTGCGTAGCTTTGCTGATCAGGATAGCTGATGAGCTTAATTTAAGGTCGCTGGTAAATGATTTCTGGAAACCCACCTTCGAGGTTTGCTTGCCCGAACGCTCGTAACTGCTGTTAAAGGTATAAGTGTTTGAGGTAACACCCGGATCGGCAATGGTAAATGAGCCTGAACTGTTGTCGGCCGCCGTCATCAGCACACCATTATAGTTAGTGCTGCCGGTAAACCCAAATGCAAACTGGCTGGGTACGCCCGAATTGCAATCCAGTTCATAATTCCAGTTTAAGGTGTAAGCATAATTAGGAATAAAATTGGCAGGGCTTGAAAAGCTGATGGTGGTATCCTTTTTAGCGCCGCATGACAATTTGGTCGAGCTGGAAACGTAAATACTTACCGAAATATTCACCTGCGCATCGAAACCGCCGGTTGCCGGGGTAACCGCATCGGTAGTGAGCTCGGCAGCATCTGCTTCCGTTACGGTAGCCTTAGTATTATTACTATTATTATCGTTATTTTTTGTACAAGCTGATACGCCCACCAGGGCCACTATCCCTCCCGCAATTACAAATTTGGCAACCTTGCCGCCAAAACTTTTTAGATCTGTTTTTTTCATAGATGATTGACTATTTGATTGGTAGATATATTGGTTAACTGTCTTTCGACTTAAATTTTTACTAATGGTTTAATTAATTTCTTCTTTTTTTACAAAATAGCAACATCTCCATTGCCGCAAAGTTTTCCCAAATCACAACTTATGGGCCTATTTATTAAAATATCAGCCAGTTATATTATTACCTTATCATTCATAAAAAACTTATAACACTTAAATAAATAATGCGGAGATTATAATACAATTAGAATTACTCCGGGGCGTTCGGGCACAAGAAAGTATTCTTTACTTTTGATCATACCCCTATTATTATGACATACTCATTTGTAAAAATTCTTGCCGGCGCTCACAATAACATAGCAGAGACTCTGCTTAATCAGGGTGCCATCGTTATATCCCATTGTAAATACAACGGCTGCTAATTATTCGCATTACTTTTTTTGAATCATGAGGCTTGCACACCTGATCATTGCGCATCAAAACCCGCAGATGCTTGAACGGCTGGTAAAACGCCTGAAGCATCCTGATGCCGATATTTTTATTCAGCTGGACAGGAAAACCAATATTATCGGCTTTAAATATATTGAGGATAACGGCTATGCGTCTTTTATAATCAATCGGGTAAACATTACACCGGGCTGTTATAGTTTTGTACAGGCCGTTATCAATGGGTTTCGCGAGATCTTGAAAAACGGCAGAAATTACAGCCATATCAACCTCCTCAGCAGCCAGGATTATCCGCTCAAACCCGTAAGCGAGATTCACCGGTTCCTGTTCAATAATGCAGATAAAACTTTCATGCATATTTCTCATATTCCGTACCAATGGCCGGAAGGCATGCAGCGATTAAATAAGTTTAGTCTATGTAATACCGCCCTGCCATGGCAGTCAAATCTCGAACACCTCGCCAATTCAATATTACCTAAGCGGGAAATGCCTTACCACCTTGCGCCATATGGCCGCTCGCAGTGGTTCACCATCACGCCGCTTTGTGCGCAGTACGCCATTAATTTCCTGTTGAATAAGCCACGGTTGAAAAGCTTTTTTAAATATACCCGGGGCGTTGATGAGCTGTTCTTTCAAACCATTTTAATGAATTCCGGTTTAAAAAAATCAATCGTTAATGATGGTTTAAGATACATCGAAATGGATAGTGAAGACAAACCGGCCGTGCTCACAACAGCAGATGCCGGAAAACTCTTAAGCTCAGGAAAGCTTTTTGCACGGAAATTTGATGCAGACGCCAGTAACACCGTGCTTACTTGTCTGGATGATATTATTTGCGAAAAAAAGGCCGGTACTATTTAGCGTACTAATATTATTTGGTTATGGTGATTTCTAATAAAATATATTTTAATTTTATCGGAGATTTTTAACTATCGTAAAAATTACGACTAAAAAACGACCCTACATTAATAGATCCGTAATATGCCAGCAGATACCCCTAAACCATACGATTCGGTTGCGCTGAAGCAAGTTTTTGTTCATAACTTAAACAGGCTGTACTTTAGCAAATGCTATCTTAACGGGCATCTCTCACACCTTATCGCCAGGGCATCTTTCCCGGCATTGCAAATGGCAATGGAAGAATTTTGGGAAGACGTGCAAAGGCAGATCAAACGTTTACAACTTGTTTATGACCTGATGAACGAAGTGCCGTCTGACAAAAACTGCAACCCTATAAAATCCATCATAAAAGACGGTTTTTGCCTGGAAGACGACCAGGATATGTCTTTCTTTATCGATGCCGATATCATGGCCTACCTTCAATTACTGGAACACATCAATATTACCAGTTGCAGAACATTAAAAATGATAGCAGGAATGCTAAAAAATGAACAGGCGCAGCAATTGCTTACCGAATGCTTCGACGAATCCATCGATAACGATCATCTTTTCCAGCTTATCTCGAAGGAATATTTTACAAGTGAAGGCTAATAGGTGAAAGGTAAAAGGAGAAGGGTAGCCTGAGCGTGTTATGCATTCAGCCTTTTGCTTTCAGCTTTATGCATTCAACTAAAAAAAGTAAGGCTACCCACATTTTGCGGATAGCCTATAATAGTTATTTAATACCCCTATTAAAATAACTTCAGCAAAGTAAGAAAAATATTTCTTCTGTTACAAAAAATTTTCAAAGTTGTAATATACTTGTTACGCGTTTATTTTTCACCAAACCTTCACACTGGCTTAATCCATAGCATTTAACGCTATCTTTGAGCATTTAACTGACTTTATACATACACAATGAGAAACAAAACACTTGTTGCTGCAATACTCGCCTGTTTTACTATCACACAGCTCAAAGCACAGGATCTTTACATCCCACGCGATGTTCATAGCGCCTACGTAAAAGGCACACGTTCGCATAACGGCTCTCCCGGTCACAATTACTGGCAGAACCGCGCCACCTACAATATCCACATCACCGTTTTACCGCCCGACCGCACAGTCCACGGCTCTGAGCAGATCACCTACGTAAACAACAGTCCTGATACGTTGAAACAGCTCAACATGAAGCTGATCATGAACATCCATCGCTCCAGCGTTACGCGTTTCCGCAACACCACTGCGGATTACATTACGCCCGGCATGCAGGTGGATACACTAACCGTTAACGGGCAATCGCAAAAATGGGATAACGCCGCCAACCTCGGCACTAACCAGGCGGTTCAGTTGCCTGCACCGTTAATGCCGCACGATTCGGTTAAGCTTAACGTGGCATTTCATTATCAACTGGCTACCGGCGAGGGCCGTGAGGGGATTATCGATTCCACCACCTTTTATATCGGCTATTTCTATCCCCGGGTTGCTGTTTACGATGATTACAACGGCTGGGATAAACTGGAATTTAACGACCGACAGGAATTTTACAACGATTTTAACAATTACAACCTTAGCGTAACCGTACCCAAAAACTACATCGTTTGGGCAACCGGAACCCTGCAAAATGCAGCACAGGTTTTACAGCCTGCGTTTGCGAACAAATTACAACGCTCATTCACATCCGATTCCGTTATCCGCATCGTAACCCCTGCAGATAACGCAGCGCACAACGTAACCACCCAAAATAAACTGAACACCTGGCTATGGACAGCCAACAACATCACCGACGTAGCCGTAGGCCTGAGCGACCATTTCAACTGGGACGGAGCCAGTGCAGTAGTAGATAACACAACCGGTCGCCGCGCAGCCATGCAATCTGCCTATAATGATACCGCGAAGGATTTCCACCAGGCAGTAAAGTTCGGCTTGCACGAGTTTGATTTTTATTCGCATAACTGGCCGGGCGTGCCCTATCCGTTCCCAAAGATGACTGCCTTCCAGGGCTACGCCAGCATGGAGTTCCCAATGATGGTGAACGACGACCACATTAAAGATCTTTCCTCGGCACAACTGTTGCAGGATCACGAGGTGGCCCACACCTATTTCCCGTTCTACATGGGTATCAACGAAACCCGCTACGGCTATATGGATGAAGGCTGGGCAACCACCTTTGAACTGTTCATCAACCAAACCGAGATCGGCAAAAAACCAGCGCTCGAAAAATACCGAAAAAGCCGCATAGCGCCATACATCACCGACCCGTCAAGCAGCGAGGATTTGCCCATCATTACCCCTACCAGCGAACTGGTTGGCGGTTATGCACACAACGCCTACGGCAAGGCCTCGCTCAGCTACCTGGCGTTGAAAGACCTGCTTGGCGATGAAACTTTCAGAAAAGCACTGCATTTTTATATGGACACCTGGCATGGCAAACACCCTATCCCATGGGATTACTTCAATTGTATGAACACCGGTTCCGGCCAAAACCTCAACTGGTTCTTTAATAACTGGTTCTTTACGTATGACTATATCGACCTTGCCCTGCAAAACGTAACAAAAGCCGAAACGGGCTATAACCTAATCATCAAAAACATAGGCGGCTATGCCGTACCGTTTGATGCCGTAATAACCTATACAGATGGCACTACCGAAGCCGTGCATCAAACCCCATTGGTTTGGAAAAGCAGCAGCCTCATCACCGTACACATCAAAACCACAAAGGCCATTAGCGCTGTAACGCTCGACGGCGGCATATTTATGGATGCCGATCCCTCAAACAATACCTGGCACAAGAAATAGCAATATATATAACACAAAAAACCCGGCTTATAGCCGGGTTTTTTGTGTTATATATATTGTTTGTGTCCTCACAAACAATAGTTAAGCGTTAAATGCCCTTGTTAGTGTTTTCACCAACAAGTAACATTAAGCGTTCTGGATGCTGTTATTCCAATCGTCAGCAGTTGATTTAACGCGGGTTTTAGCGTTGTCAACAGCGTCATTGGCGCGTTCCTTAACACGGTCGCCTTTGGTTTTTATCGAATCCAGCAGTTCGTCGCTGTATTCGTTGGCCTCGCCGAAAGCATCGTTATAGCGGTCTTTCACGTTGTTTACCACGCGGTTGCTATAATCCTTTATGTCGTTTATTTTAGAGTTGGCTTTCTCTTTTGTCGTGTCGAGTATATCGTTCACATGCTCGGCAATGGTGTTACGCAGCCCTTCGCCGCTATCCGGAGCCAAAAGTAATGCAGCAGCAGCGCCGGCCGCAGCGCCTAACAATAATGCGGCTATGATCTTTGTCTGGTCTTTCATGATAATGTTCTCCTTTGTTAATTTGTAAGACTAACGCTTTGGAGAAGTTAATGTTTGTAAAAATTTGTAAAAACGGGTTTCCAATACATACAACAAGTTTTATCCCGAAGGAGATGAGGGCGTTTCCCTGCGGGCCGGGCTTTCCGCTCATACGCCTGCAGGCCTTACGCACGAGGCCGGTATACGCTGAATCTAACGCGTTTTGTCATATGACACAAGAAATATGTGCCTGAAACTACACTAATTAACAGGCATTAAACATGTTTCTTTCAGAAATTCATACATTTGATTAGAGTTCGGAACCTTATGAAAAAAATCATTTTACTATTGTTGTTAGGCTCATTATTCAGTTGCAATAAAAGTTTGCAATCAAATCCAAAAACTTCAAAAGGACTGCTGGTCGCAACATGGACTAATTATACTTCCAATGATACCACAATAGACACGTATGAGTACGATAGTAAAAACAGAATGTCAAAAAGAACAGAAACAGATAAATTCTCCACATCTCTTTATAGTTATCAATATGATAATGATGATGACCTTACTGGTTTCACTATAACAAGTGGCAATACATCAGAGGCTTATCATATTATCTATGCCAATGGTCAACCGGCTTATTCCACAGTTGGGAGTGATACAACAACATTTTGCTCTTTCACGGTGCAGGAAAATAAAGTGACTAAAATTTATTATCCTGCACAAGGATACTATGATACGGTAACGTATACCGGTAATAACATAGCAACACTTCAACAGGTTCCCCAAAGCTTTTTTTTTCCTTCCTATGATGTTTATGGTACAAAAAATGGCCCCTATAAAAACTCTCGTTTTAAATGGTATTTAAACATAAGCGGCACTTCAAATCATCTTATGGAATATGATGAGAATGATATGGTGAGTAATGGTCAATCGAGTCAATCAACCCAGTTGATACCTATTGTTTATAATGACCAGGGATATCCTGTTAAAATGACTTATTCCAATGGCGCCCAAATAAACGTATTCACATACAAAACCGCTAACTAAATTAACTTTAGATACTTACTATCGAGATTGTTATGTTAGTTTTAGCGTTTTTTAAAACAAAAAAGGCACCCGTTTTTCAACGGATGCCTGTACGATTTGATGATAATATTATATTTAAATAACTTTTACATTTACCGCGTTAACACCTTTACGACCGTTTTCCACTTCAAATTCCACTTTATCGTTCTCACGGATCTCGTCGATTAAGCCTGTTGAATGTACAAATACATCCTGGCCGCCATTGTCTGGTGTAATAAAGCCGAAGCCTTTAGTTGTGTTAAAAAATTTAACTGTTCCTTGATTTTGCATTATATTAATTTATTGTAAAGCGCAAATGTAGATATAATAAACTGTAAATAAGAATATTATATTTATATCGAATTTCGAATGTTCGATTTCAAATTTAAATTCGCTTCAATCATGATCGCTGGCGCGGATTTAGCGTAGCGTAACTCGTGCCTTAACACGGTAAAACCTCAAGCTTACTCCAAACCATCCTCTTTACCTCACCCGTATATTAAATGCCTCTGCCGAATTTTAATTTTATCATACATAAATGTGTGATATCGTGTTTAAAATCCTATTTTTAGCGCCTCAAAATTGATACAGAAATATCACTGATTTGTGGTAAACAGAAGCAAAAAATGAAAGTTTTAAAATTTGGCGGAACGTCGGTAGGAAGTCCCGAAAGAATGAAGAAACTGCTCGGCATTATCGACGCGAATGAGCGCCAGGTAGTGGTATTGTCGGCGGTTTCGGGTACAACAAACAGCTTAGTGGAAATTGGCCAGGCTTACCTGGCCGGCGATAAGCCGAAAGCCGCTCAACTGATTAAAATCCTAAAGGACAAGTACGAAGTTTTCATCAAAGAACTGTTTGCCAACCCTGAATTTCTTGCACAAGGCAAAGAAGTGATCGACTATCATTTCTCGCTCATCAGCAATTTCTCAAATGATCTCTTCACCAATATTGAAGATAAGATCATCCTGGCGCAAGGCGAATTGCTCTCCACCACATTGTATCATGTTTACCTGAAAGAGATCGGCGTACCATCTGTTCTATTGCCTGCACTGGATTTTATGAAGACAGATGAGGACAATGAGCCGGTGGTAGATTTCATCACCGAACATTTAACCCCCCTGCTGGAAAAGCACCCGGATAATAAGCTGTTCATTACCCAGGGATACATCTGCCGAAACAGCTTTGGCGAGATAGATAACCTGCGCCGCGGCGGCAGCGATTATACTGCATCATTGATTGGAGCCGGCATCCGCAGCGAAGAAGTACAGATCTGGACGGACATCGACGGTATGCACAACAACGACCCGCGCATTGTAAAAGGCACCAAACCCATCGCGCAGCTATCGTTCGACGAAGCTGCCGAGCTGGCTTATTTCGGCGCGAAGATCTTGCATCCGCAAAGCGTATTCCCGGCACAGAAATACAAGATCCCGGTGCGTTTGCTCAATACGATGGACCCAAAGGCGCAAGGCACGCTCATCACTAACGAAAGCGATAAGGATCAAATTAAATCCATCGCCGCGAAAGACGGTATCACTGCTATAAAGGTACAATCGACCCGTATGCTTTTAGCGCATGGCTTTTTGCGCAAGCTATTCGAGGTGTTCGAACGCTATAAAACTTCTATCGATATGATCACTACCTCGGAAGTGGCGGTATCATTGACGATAGACGACCTGACTTATATCGATGACATCACTAAAGAATTAACAGCCTTCGGTTCGGTAGATATCGACAAAGATCAAACCATTATATGCGTGGTAGGCGATTTCGGCGCGGAAAAGCATGGCTATGCGGCAAGAGTGCTGGAAGCTGTAAAGCACATCCCTGTAAGGATGATCTCATACGGTGGAAGTGATCACAATATGTCGTTATTGGTAAATACGGATAGTAAGACAGAGGTACTAAGAAGCTTGCACAGCAGGTTGTTTTAAACCATTGCCGAAACAATGGCGATAGTAAAAACCATAACAACGCCTATGCCATTCACCAGCAAAAATTCGTCAACTTTTATTTTGTTGGTCCAGTAGCGATGGTAGTTGAAAAGCATCGCGGGAAGTAAAGCCGGTATGATGCAAAGCAGGAGCACAGTTTAATAAATTATTTTAAAGTAACCTCGGCCAGGTAGATGGTAAAAACACATAAAACGGCTACGAAATTGGTAAGGGCAAATTCCAGGCCGGTAAATTTTTTCTCCTTGTAGTGCTTGTAAGCATAACCAAGTGACGGCAATACACAAATGGCAGGAATAATGATGCCATATAATAATGAATTCATAATTTAATGACGATGTTTAACAATACTAATATAAAGAAATTATCACAGCACGAAACCCCTTTTTATTATTATGACCTTGGTGTACTGCGCCAAACTTTGGAGGCCTGCACCAATGCGTCAAACCAATACGGCTTCCATGTGCATTATGCCATGAAGGCCAACTTTAACCCCAGGGTGCTGGACATGATCCGTTCATACGGCATCGGCGCCGATTGCGTAAGCGGGAACGAGGTGAAAGCTGCTATCGAGCATGGGTTCGCTAAAGAAAAAGTAGTTTTTGCAGGCGTAGGAAAATCCGACAAGGAAATAAACCTGGCGCTTGATGCAGATATTTTCTGCTTCAATGTGGAGTCGGTACAGGAGCTGCATATCATCAATGATCTGGCGAAAGCCAAAAATAAAACCGCTAATGTAGCCATCCGCATCAATCCCAATGTGGATGCGCATACCCATCATTTCATCACCACAGGATTGGACGAAAACAAATTCGGCATTAACATTTGGCAGCTGAATGACGTGGCGGATGCGCTGCGCGCTTGTCCGAACATCCAGTTTATCGGCATCCATTTCCATATCGGCTCACAGATAACGGATATGGAGGTGTACAAAAGCCTTTGCACACGCATTAATGAAATGCAGGACTGGTTCGAAGACCATGGTTTTCAGGTAAAAATATTGAACACCGGCGGCGGATTAGGCGTGGACTATTACAATCCGGATACCAATACCTTCAGCGACTTCGAAAGCTATTTTAAAGTTTTCAAACAATTCCTCAACGTAAAACCCGGCCAGGAAGTGCATTTTGAGTTGGGTCGTGCGCTGGTTGCGCAATGTGCATCGCTCATCTCGAGGGTGCTCTACGTAAAGAACGGCCAGAAGAAAAACTTCCTCATCCTCTATGCCGGCATGACCGAGCTCATCCGCCCGATGCTGTACCAGGCGTACCACGTGATAGAGAATTTGAGCCGCGAAGAGGCAGGAAGTAAGAGTCAAGAATCAGGACAAGAAAAATCTCAAATCTCAAATCTCAAATCTCAAATCTTAAACTACGACGTAGTCGGCCCTATCTGCGAAAGCACCGACTGCTTCCGTAAAGACGTGGAACTGTCAGAATCCTTCCGCGGTGACCTGATCGCGATACGTACAGCAGGGGCCTATGCCGAGGTGATGTCGTCAAATTATAATTTGCGCGATAAGGCGCAAAATGTTTATTCTGAATAAATTATCGTGGTAGGAAGATCAGGAGGGCGGCGGCAATAATGCCGGCTACCTCGAAGAAGTGGGTGCAGATCATGAAATTGCGCTCTATAGGCTTGCCTTTAAGATTAAGTGCGATAACATTCAGCACTAATCCAACAAACAGCACACATAATATAATGATGTGGCTATTTGAAACAAACTGCAAAATAGTCCGGCCGTGATCGGATTGCGACATTATCAGGTTTTGGGTGTATTGCCATGAGCAAATATAAAGCACCAAACATGCGCCCAGGAATATCCAGAACCAAGGCTTATTAATAGTGACCATCCGCGCCAGCGGCAATTGTTGTTCTTCTTTTTCCATAAAAGACCTATATAATTGATATAATTATAGCATTTTTCACGACAATATTTTTTTAATAAAAAATTAAAACAACTGTAAAGAATAATTGTCTGATTCTTCAACCAATCTATAGATCCTTAATCCGCATAAGCAACTGATTTACAATACAGTTACATATCAGTAATAGATTTATAATTGCGCGCAATGCTACTTTTGCCAAAATGAACAAAGTGAACAAGAATTGCGTATAATAGACTCGTGTATAAACAATTACAAAATTTGTAAATACATGTCATCCGGCCGAAGATGAAGATCGAAAGTAAATTATGTTTGCTTTCAGCCGGTAAAATGATATATTTAGAACAATATCACAATTAAATGAACAGGGAAGAACACAGGCTTGAGGCAGTTAAAAAATTCAGAGAACTTGAGCTTGACCCTTCCGTTTCACAGGACCTGGATAATATTGTTAAGCTTGCCGCGCAAATATGCAATACGCCCATCGCGCTCATTACGTTGGTTGATGACAAAGAGCAGGTTTTCAGGTTTGCTTTAGGTACCGATGCCACTCATACTTCAAAAGAAATTTCATTCTGCCAGCATACGATCAAAAAAGACGGCCTAACCGTCATTAACGATACACTGGAAGATGATCGTGTAAAAGATAGTCCGTTGGTTACCGGCCCTGCGCAGCTGCGTTTTTATGCCGGCGCTACGCTAACCACCAAGGATGGCTACGGCATAGGTACGCTATGTGTTATCGGCCGCGAGACCAAACAGCTTGCCGATTACCAGGTAAATACGCTAAACGTGCTTTCTAAACAGGTAGTAAACCTGCTCGAGCTCAGCTGGAGCCTGAAAGTGCTCGGGCAAAAGGCCAAAGAAGCCGAAAGCCAAAAGCTGCTGATAGAAGACTCTCAGGTAAAGATGCGCGCCGTGTTTGACAGTGTATCCGATCCGCACGTACTCATGAACCGCAACCTGGAGATCATCGACTTTAACAAAGCCGCTGAAAAGTATATTCGTGATATTTACGGTCAGAACACCACTGTCGGCGATCGTATAATGAACTACCTCGACCCAAAACTAAAAAAGCATTTTACTAAATACATGGCTATCGCGCTTGAGGGGAAAACCATCAAACATGACCTGCTTTTGCGTGTCGGCACTCCCCATGAATGCTGGCGCGAAATAAGGCTTACACCGATCCGCAACAACAGCAACGAAATTATCGGCGTTGCGCTAAAAGCGGTAGACATCAGCAAACGTAAACAGCAGGAAAAGCAAATAGCTGCACAAAACGATGCGCTTACACGTATCGCCATCCTGCAATCGCACGAGCTACGCCGCCCGGTAGCCTCATTGATGGGTATGATGAGCCTGATTAAACTGGAAGAGCTTGAATTCTCTTATTACGACATGATGCACCTCACTATTAACGAATTGGACGAGAAGATCCGCCTCATCGTACAGGATTCCGAAAGGACCATCAGCACTAGCCCTACCATGGCCATTGTAGCATGATATTGGTTGATTAGGTGAATAGTTGATTGAGTGAGTAGTGATACCGCTAATCTCTTAACCAAGCTCCTAACCACTCACCCAATCAACTACTCACCGATTCCCCAACCACTCACCCAATCAACTTAATCAACCACTCACCAATTTCTCCAAGTCGATAATTATCCCTATTTTGCCTCTTTGATTTAACCCTCATTATGAAATTTATTTATGCAACCTTAGCCATGGCTGTAATGGCCTCGGCTACCTTAGCGCAAACCAAGCGCACGGTTTCCGTTACCCTAAACGACTCCACCGTAGAGAAAAGAGATACCGTTCCTGACAAGCCCGTAATCACTTATCACCAAATCACAGTAGATGGCAAAACCATTACCTACAAAGCCACCACAGGCTACATGCCGATGCGTGATAAGGATGAAAAACTGATAGCCAAAATATTCTATACCGCCTATACCGCAACAAACAGCGGCGAAGCCAAAGAGAAACGCCCAGTAACCTTTGTATTTAACGGCGGCCCCGGTTCGGCATCTATTTGGCTGCACATGGGCGCCATCTCGCCTGTACGCGTGAAATTTGCCGATGCAAAAGGTGATGCACCGGCCGCACCATATGAGTATGGCGAAAACCCTTACACCTGGCTCGGCTTTACTGATCTGGTTTTTATCGATCCTATTTCAACCGGCTACAGCCGTGCTTATAAAGGTGTGGATGTAAACCAGTTTCATGGTTATAATGAGGATATCGCCTCGGTTGGCGACTTCATCCGCCTGTACATCACCAAGAACGAGCGCTGGGCAAGCCCTAAATTCATTGCCGGCGAAAGCTATGGCACTACCCGCGCCGCAGGCTTATCAGGCTATTTGGAAGACCGTTATAATATCTACCTGAATGGCATTACGCTGATCTCTTCGGTATTGAATTTCCAGCTGATCGATTTCAAAAACGGTAACGATATGCCGTATATCTATTTCCTGCCTACTTTTGCCAATACCGCACAATACTACCATAAGCTAAGCGCCGATCTGCAGGCATTAACCCCTGCCGAACTCACCAAACGTTCGGAAGTATTTGCTAATGGCACGTACAGCACATTCCTGAGCCTTGGCGACCAGGCGTCGCCCGACCTGATAAACAAGGTGGTCGACTCACTTAACTATTTTACCGGCATACCGAAGGATTATATCCGCCGCGCCAATGAGCGTATTACCGATTTCCGCTTCTTTAAAGAAGTGCTGCGGGAAGACGGTAAGATCGTGGGCCGTTATGATAGCCGTTTTAGCGGTGAAGACAGCGACGATGCAGGCGAAGCACCTTCATATGACCCAAGCGATGCCAACCTGAGCGGTTTGTTTGTTGGCGTGATGAACGCCTACGTACGCAAGGAACTGAACTACAAAAACGACATCCCATACGAAGCCCTGACCAACGTTTGGCCATGGAGCTTTAAAAATTCTGAAAACTCGTATCTCGATGTATCAGAAACCCTGCGCAACGCCATGACCCAAAACCCGCATCTTAAGGTGAACATGGTTTGTGGTTACTATGACCTGGCTACCCCGGTTTTCAATGCAGAATACGTGGTTCACCACTTAGGCCTGCGTTCTGACCTGAAGAATAACATCATCATCAACTATTACAAAGCCGGTCACATGGTTTACATAAGCGACGAAACAGATTCGAAGTTTAAAACCGATGCCGAAGCATTTTATAAATCAGCGCTGAAGTAATTGCAATCAGACATTGACTTACGAAGTTTTAAGAACTTCGTAAGTCTGTACATCATAAAAAAGGGCTTACGAATTAAATTCGTAAGCCCTTTTTTATTCTCCAACCGTCATGCTGCAATAACAAATATGCCATTTCGAATCCGCTGAGGGGGGATGAGCGCGGCAGCGGGTGAGAAATCTTTTGCGCCATAAAAAATTGGCTATATACTGCTTGTAAAAGATTTCTCTTTCGCCCCTTACACACGGCCTGCGCTTCGCTCTATCGAAATGACATGTTGGGTATATTTTGAAATAAAGCAGCGCTCGAATGACAAATTTTTTAAGTTTTTACTTCGCCCAAACCTTATTTTCCACCTTTATCCTCACCCACAACATCACCGCATTCAGCGCACTAAATATAATTGCAGTATAATACAAATGAAAGACCAGCGGGATAATTGCTATTTCGCAAACCACTACCACGTAATTGGGATGTTTGAATAATTTATAAGGCCCTTTCATAACCGGCGCAGCGCCGGGCACTCGGAGTATCCTCGTATTCCAGTATTTACCTAATGATGACAGTACCCATATTTTGAAAGCCAGCAGCAAGAAATAGATGATCAGGAAAACAAAGTCGATCTGCTTGAAACTACTGAACCAATATTCAGCTATTAGCGAGCAGATGAACAAGCTATGCAAAGCGACAATAAACGGGTAATGCTCCCGGCCATATTCTATCGCGCCTTGCGATTCGAGCCATTTTTGGTTGCGCTTGGCAACATACAGCTCCATTAGCCGCTGGAAGATGACGAAAAGGATAAAGAGAATAAAATACATGGAATAAATTTAGTTATTCTTCATTTTCAGCAAAACCATTTCGCTCGAAAAGCCCGGCCCCATGGCCACCATCAGGCCAAAACCGTCTTCAAAACCTTCGTCCAAAAATTTCTCCAGCACATATAAAACGGTTACGCTCGACATGTTACCGTTGTCATTCATCACCGTGCGGGTATTCTTTAAAAAGTCGCCTTCAACAGGCAAGGCACTCTTATAGGCATCCAAAACTTTTTTGCCCCCGGGATGAAAAATAAAGTTTTTAATATCGCTGAGCTGCAGGTCGTGTTTTGACAGGAATTCTGTAATATCCGCCAGCACATTTTCATTAATGAATGTGCGAATATCTTTTGAGAACAGCACTTTAAAGCCGGTATCCTGGAACTCCCATCCCATCACATCAAGCGAATCATAGTAAAGCTTGCTATTCGCAGCATAATAGGTTACACGCTCATCTATGCCATAATTATCACCCTTAACGATGCAAGCCGCGATTCCATCCGAAAACAAGCTCGAGCCGATGAAATTGCTTTTGCTGTAATCATTGTTTAACAACGTAAGCGAACATAACTCTACAGAAACCAGCAAAACAACAGCATCCGGATTAGCTTTTGCTACGTCGCTGGCCTTGGCCATACCCGATACTCCGCCTGCGCAGCCTAAGCCCCAAAGCGGCATACGCCTTACATGCGGGTTCAGCCGCATTCGGTTGATGATCTGTGCATCCATGCTCGGCGTTGCCAGTCCGCTGGTTGAAACGAAAAGGATGTCGGTTATATCCTCCTTCTTTAACCCGGCTTTTGCCAGGCAATCATTTATTGCCTGCTCAGAAAAATCAAGCGCGGTGGAAATATAATCGTTATTACGCTGCTCAAAAGTAGTATCGCTGGTATAGTAGGAGATCGGTTTGCAGAAATTGCGGGTAATGATCTCGGTGTTATCGAAGGCGAATATCAGGCGGTCTGTTTGGGGGAAACTTTTCGAGAACATGCGGTGGGCCTGTTCTTTTACTTCCTGCTGGGTAGTCTTACATGGTAGATCGATCGTCGCGACCGCAGTTATTGATGGCATATGCTTTTATAAGGTAGATACGTTTTCCATGCCATGTGGGGTTGCTCACTGACAAATAAAAATAATGATTGGTAAATAATGCAATGGATGATAACCAATACAGGGCGATATTGTTACAAGTTACTTTAAAAAAACGGCATTCAAAAAATCGATTACCTGTTTTTGTATATCCGGCGCCTGGAACATAGGCCCGGCATGGTTTGCACCGGGTATTTTTATCAGTTGCGCTTTAACACCAGCCAGTTTAAGGCGGCTATAAAATAACTGGCTCTCCCAAAACGGCACAAAACCATCCACCTCGCCATGGATGATCAATATCGGCGGATCATTCTTATCGATATAAGTTACCGGGCTGGCAATTGCAGCCAGGTCGGGCCTGTCGAGCGCATTAGCACCCAATAATTTGGTCAGGGCAGAATTGGGGCCATCGTAATCCAGGTAGGCGGCACGGCCATGCACTACATTCAAATCGCTTGGGCCATAATAATCAAGCACTGCACGGATGCGCACTTTATTTTCCTTATTGATGTCATTATAGAATTCCGGAACATGGTTATTAGCGCTCATGCCGATCAATGCCGACAAGTGCCCGCCAGCCGATCCCCCGCCTATCACAAACCGCGAGGTGTCCAACCCATATTTTTTAGCATTCTTCCATAAAAACCAAACCGCCTCGTTACAATCTAATATTTGTGCCGGGAAAGGCGCCACGCGCGAAAAACGGTATTCGATACTGGCTATAGCATAGCCCAATTTGGCAAGGTAGGGTATTTCTATCCAACCTTTAAAGCCGCCGTCCCAGCCGCCGCCGTGTATCCATATAATAAGCGGCATAGGCTTTTTGGCGCTGTCGGGAATATACAGATCGAAATTTTGTTCGGGAAGTCCGTTCTTTATGTAAGGGATATTGCGGTAAACATGCGTACCGGCAATATCAAGCGTGTCTTTATATTGCGCTTCGCAGTTGGCGGCAAAAACACAGAGGGTAATAAATAAGCCTATCTTAACAGATACGCTTTTCATCGGTTTATATTGGGTTTACCGGCCTATACCATAACAGACCGGGTATAACAGGCTGTTTACTATTTAGTAACGGGCGCTTTTTTGCGTAAAAGTGGCCATATAGCAGGTTAAAGCCATAAGGAAGATAACAGCAGAGCTGAAAACAGGCCACAGGTTTGATTTATCGCCATACATATAGGCCCAAAATCCGTCAGAATCAACCGCGTTATCGGTTACCGGGTGCCAGAACAATACTGTAAATAAAACAATGGCTATCGCCGAGATCACCATTATAATTAAACTTACTTTTTTCATATAATACTGTAGTAATTGTGCAAAGTTAAAAATGTTTGCGATGTTTTATAGGATAATTTTTCGACAACAAAATTACTTTTACACTACCCGTTATACTTTAGCGTTAACAGCGTAATATCATCAAACTGGCTGGCGCTGCCAATGTATGCATTCACGTTATCCAGTAAAGTAGCGTTTACACGTGCAGGGCTTGCGCCTTTAAGCGTTTTAAGCAGCTCAATGCTTGGCTGTATGGTTATCCTTGTACCTTCTTCGTTCAGGGCGTCTTCCAACCCGTCAGTATATGACACGAAAATATCGCCGGGCTCCAGTTTAAATGTTTGTGAGAAGTATGGAAAGTCTTCAACCAGGCATAGCGGCATACCGCCGTCTTTCTTTTTGATCACTTCAATCTCACCGGTTGCATTACGTATGATCAACGGCTGTTCATGGCCGCAGTCTACATATTCAACCTCGCCGGTCTTGATATCCAGCACCGCTGCAAAGGCCGTAACGAACATTAGCGAAGGGTTATCTTTAGCCAGGATATTATTGATGTGATAGATCTGTTTGGTAATATCGGCCTCGGGCATGCTATCAAAATGTGTTTTGAACAGCGTACGTGTTATCGCCATAAAAAGCGCAGCGGGAACGCCTTTGTCGGACACATCGCCGATCAGGAAAAACAAGCGGTTATCGGATATCAATGAATAATCGTACAAGTCGCCGCCTACGGATTTGGCCGGTTGCAGTAGTCCATGCAGCTCAAACTCTTTCCTGTCGGGATAAGGGTTTGCCTTTTTGGGCAGCATGGATTGCTGGATATCATAAGCTATCGCCAAATCCTTTTGGATAGCAGTCAGGCTATCGCGATCGTGCTGCAGCGTTTGGTAAATCTCTATTTCATTAAGCGTTTTTTTGATGGTGAGATCGAGGTCTTCCAGGTTAATGGGTTTGGTGATGAAGTCAAACGCGCCGCGGTTCATTGCCGTGCGTATATTTTCCATGTCGCCATAGGCCGATACCATAATGGTGCGGAGATCAGTCAGGTTATTTTCCTTTAGTTTTGAAAGGAAGGTCAGCCCGTCCATTTCAGGCATGTTGATGTCCGACAGTACCAGTTTTATATCCTTATGCTCGGCCAGTTTACTCAGCGCGTCGAGCCCGTGATGAGCAAAAACGAACTCGTATTCCTTATTGCGTATCTGCCTGCGGAAAGCCTGCGTAACCAGCATTTCCATATCCATTTCATCATCCACGCATAGTATCTTGATCATGTTGTAAAGGTAATGTTTAGCTTAGTTAATCTGTTATTTTATAGGTATCGTTATCACAAATTCGGTATACGAGCCATCCTCTGCATATACGTCCAACTTGCCGCCATGCACGCGGGTAATAATGTCATAGCTCATCGAAAGCCCTAAACCCGTACCCTCGCCGGCGGGCTTGGTGCTAAAGAACGGTGTAAAGATTTTCTTCATCACCTCCTGCGGCATCCCCGGGCCATTATCGCGCACATGGATGGCAAATTCACCATCCTGCTTTTTGGTAGTGATACTTATTTGCGGAGTATATTCGCCGGTCGATTTCTTACGCTTCTCGTTCACCGCATAGCAGGCATTGTTTACGATGTTAATGATCACCCGGCTCAGGTCATGCGCATCAACCGCCACGCTGCCCATGGTAGTATCGTAAGCGGTTTTTAACGAGATGTTGAACTCGGAGTCCTGCGCCCTTATGCCCTGGTAGGCCAGTTTAACCGATTCATCCACCATCTGGTTGATATCCGTTTTCTCAAAGGCCGCCGCTTTTTCGCCGCGGGCCTGTGCCAGCATGCTGATCATGATGCGCATGGCACGCTGGCCGTTTTCATTTATTTTAGAAATATTGGCCCTCAGCGTATCGCTGATATCCGCCAGATCATCGCGCGAGTTGGTGTCCAGCACATTTTTTATCTCTTCTATCAGGTCATCCAGCTCATCAACCAAACCGATGCTCAGTTTTGAAAAATTGATCACAAAATTGAGCGGGTTCCTGATCTCGTGCATAATACCGGCCGCATTGGTGCCGATACCCGCCAGGTTTTCCTGGTCCATCAACCGGTTACGCAGGTGCTCAACCTCAAGCTGCAATTCTGCAATATTATCCGGCAATTTGTCATCAGGTTGGTTGCCTGGATTATTTGTATCGCCCATATTTTTCCGGTTTAGTGTTTGCTATGCTTTTTTAGGGATGTTGATGATAAACTCGGTGTACTCATTAACCTTGGTATCAACTGTGATCGATCCCTTATGCTCTTTTATAATATCCTGGCTCATATACAAGCCGAGGCCTGTGCCCTTTGCCGTAGGTTTGGTAGTAAAGAATGGTGAAAACAGCTGTTTCATCTCCGTCTCCAAAATGCCATTCCCATTATCATGTATCCTGATCTCGAACCCTTCATGTTTCAGCCTGGTGGATATCTTCACCATCGGCTTGTAATCCTTATCCAATTTACTTTTCTCCAGCACCTCGTAAAACGCGTTGCTGAGCAGGTTATAAAACACCGTGTTCATTTCGGCAGGCAGGATCTTATACTTGTCGTGCTTTTTGTCGAAGTCGGTAATAACATCTACTTTAAAATCGGGATGTTCCTTGTGCAATTCAGAGATCATCCCTTCAATATTGGTAGAGAGCAGCTTATTAATATCCGTCTCGATATAATCGGTCGATTTTTCCCTCAATATCTTTTCCATCCCCTTCACAATCCGCGATGCGCTCACACCATGATCGTTCACCTTTTGCAGGTTTATTTTTACGGTGTTGAGGATGTCAAGTATCTCATCCTTATCGTCGCCGGTGATTTCTTCCTTCTCAACATATTCTTCTGACTCATCGATCAAGTCTTTCGATAACAGGGAGAAATTGTTGATATAATTAAGCGGGTTCAATATCCTGTCCACAATACCTTTGGTCAGCTGCCCTATCGAAGCGAGTTTTTCCTGCCTGATGAGCTGGTCCTGCGTTTCTTTCAGGTCGGTCAGTGCATTTTGTACTTCTTCTAAAAGCGTAGTTTTGATAAAGGCGGCGATAAAGTGCTCCTTCAAATTTTTCAACAGGCTAAAGTCGCGCTGCACGAATGCGTTTTGTCTTTGCCAGTTTTCCAATATCATAAAAGCCTCTACCTGGTTATGCAGCCTGATGATCATCATCAATGCTGATTTCGCTTTATTTACGTGGCTGAAGAGGTTGTCCTTCTCGATACTTTTAACCGTTTTGATAAAGAATATATCTTCATAAGCCTCTTCAGCGAACGACAGGTAGCGGGTTTCTGCTTCTTCCAATGTCAACTGGATGGTTTCCAATACCTTTTTATCGTACCCAAAGCTTGCCTTGAATTTAAACTGCCCGCTTTCTTTATCACGCACCAGCATCGCTGCCTTTTCGGCGCCGCGTATCACTCTTGTTTTTTCAAGAATGGACTGCATCAGGCTGTTGAAATTGATCTCGGCATTAATGGATTTAACGATGAGGTTGATCTTCTCCAACTCATCGTTCTTATTGGTAAGCTCTACCGATTGTGTTTCTATCTCCTGCTTTTGCAGAACTACTTCCTCGGTACGTTCTGTGATCATTTCCTCCAGTTTCCGCGTTTCCTCTACCAACTGGTTCGAGCGTACCCGCACAAACAACACCATCAATATGGTGAGCACAATGCCATATACCAGGTACGCCACTACCGTTTGGTAATATGGCTTTTTAATGGTGAAGGCATAAGTAGCCTCCGGGCTTATCACCCCAAAAATATTTTTCGACCTTACATGAAACGTATATTCCCCCGGCGACAGGTTCGAATATTCCTTTTGCCTGTCCGTTACCCATTGCGAGCTGTCTGCATCAAAGCCTTCCAGGAAATACTGAAATTTGGTGTCATTTCTTTCAATGGACGATGGCGAGCTGAAAGTAAATTGCAGGTTATTCTGCTCGTAACTTAATACCGGTTTCAAAAAGTCATTCTGCACAGCGTTCTCGATGCCTGAGCTTGCCGAGTAAGCGCCATTAAACAATAAACTATCATTATTCAACGTAACCGACCTGATGAGCGCAGGCTTGATCTTGCTAAAATCGATATACATTACCGAATTATAGGTGATCAGGTTATCGGTACTACCCAGCCATACTTTTCCGCTGGCCTTGTCGGGATAAATGCAAAACACCTGGTTGTCCTGCACCGGCAACAGCGCCGAACTGCTGGCTATGTACTTGTTATTAAACTTTTTATAGAGGCTGATGTTAGTACCATCGCCGGCAGTTGTCCAGATATTGCCGTCGTTATCTTCAACTATTTTACTGATCCAGTTACTGTTTCGCACCGAGTCGCCTTTAAACAGGATTCGTTTCTCAAAAGCGTCTTTCTTTTGGTTATAGCTGTAGACACCTTTCAGCGTGCCCGCCAAAACCCCCATTGAGGTTGGGTTCAGATAGTTACCCGAGCTATAGGGCAAACCTTTATCCCTATCGTACAAAGTTGCTTTTTGCGATTGCAGATCGTATCTGTATAAACCCCTCGACGGCTGCTGCAGCCACAGGTTACCATATTGGTCTTTTGCTATCCCTCTTATTTCGTCGCTTACGCCGCTCAATTTACCGCTGCTAACCAACTGTCCGTTCTCATCTTTTAGTATGGAAACGCCGTCCAATCTACCCACGTAAACATTGTTACCATCCGCATAAACGAATAACGAATAGCCATCTGTTACCTTCTGTGCGCTGTTGCCATCGAAAGTATAAACGCCGGCAGCCGTTGCTATCACCAGTTTATTACCATAAACGATCATGTGCGATGCCGCCATGCCCAAGCCCGTAACAGGTTTAAAATGCAGGTCGGTATTATCATAAACCAACACGCCCTGGTCGGTTGCCAAATAGATATGGTTATTGAACCGCGTTACCGTGTTCACATCACCATTAACATTTTTTAGCTGGTTGAAGAAATTGAGGAACGATGGCGTTTCGACGCGCGTTATTCCGTTTTGCATAGCCACCCAAAGCCCGTGGTTATCATCCATATACAGGTAGCTGATGCTGTTGCTATATAAACCGCTCGTTTTTTTACTGTATATCTGCCGCAGCAAACCATCGGCAGCCAATATCACAACACCGCCTTTCAGCGTACCGAAGGCATAAGTACCATTTTTCAGATCTGCCGAGCAGGAAATAATATTGTCCGAAAAATAGCTATCGGCACCGGTAGTAAGTTTCGTAACGCCACGGCTATCCAATGTATAAATACCCTGATTTGAGCCGATCAACGCGCCATCGCCGGTGCTTACCATTGTATTCACCGTCACGAGCCCTGAGAAAGTATCGCCGCCGGTTACCGGTTGCAATTGCCCATTACTAAATATCTTCAAACCACCATTTTCCAATCCCACATACACCTTACCATTAATCATAAAGGCGCTTAATATTTTGCCTTTTATAGCCCAGGTTTTGAAGCTTTTGCCATCCCACAGCATCATATGATCGCTGATCGCAAACCATGCGCCCTCGCTATTAGTAAAGCAATTGATCACATCCGGCGACACGATATTGTCTTTTTTAAGAAATCTGTTCAGGCTCACAAACTTCATATCTCCGGTCGAATCCGGCTTCAGGTAGCCCACCTCACCGCGGGTGCCCACAAAAACGCGGCCTTGCTTATCGGTGGTCAGCGCGTTAACTTTAGTACGCTCAGTGGTTAAAATATCGCGCCAGCGGGTACCGTCAAATTCCAATACGCCGGCAAAGTTGGCAACGTATATCAATCCGCGCTTATCGCTGGTTACCGAAAAGTTTTGCTGGTTGGCCTTATACTCCGATGGCAGGAAATCGCGCTGGATAGGAATGCCCGATTCATTTATCGAAGATTGCGCTTTTACAGGCGAAACATACAGGCAAATACCCAAAAGCGCAGCGGCAAAGCTGAAAAATAACTTACGATATGTCGTCAATTTTTGCATCCGTTAGGCTTCCTGTTTACTTAATACGTTTATAATTCGTTTGCTCAAATGCATATGCTCCGCCAGCAGCGTGAACATAGTATTCGAGTCAATCTGCAGCAATATGGTGTCTGTATGCGCATTAAAAGTCAGTTCAGTTATGGAAGGGCCCGACTGCACATACCAGTAAAACTCTCGTGCGATCAATCGCTCCGAGCCACTTGCAAATTGCACATCGCATGCGCCTTCCAGTACAAAATAAAGGTCTTCCAGTTCAGACTTTGCTATGGATAACTGTGTACCGGCAGCCACGAAAACCTGTTTTGCACCTTCGGCAACGGGCACAAGCTCAAATTCCGTCAATTCCATAAAGAACGGATTGTGTTTTAACCGTGTAACCGCATCAAATATCAATAGCTGTTCTTTGTGGATGCCGGCAAAATACTTTAACCGGTTAATTATTTTTGGTTTGTCTCTGTCTGCTATCCTTTCTCCAAATTCTGCCAGTTTTTGCGGATATTTATTGTAAAGTTCCCACAAAGCCATCTCGCTCAGCAGCTTGCTGTCATTCAGCACATTGGCAAGCAATATATTTTCAACATTATCAAAATGAGCGATCAGGTTTATGGCACAAGCCTTTGTCCACGGACTGATCTTTGAGTAATTTTTATTGATGATATCCTCCAATCGTTCCCTTACCGGCATTTGTTCCTGCGCAAATCGTGTAGCATAAGCTTTAAGCAATTCATGGTGCTCCAAATCAGTAAGCAACGGTAGGAACAGCGGTTTGAACTCCGGCGAAACCGTCATATCCAACACCTCCAATGCATAGGCACGTGCCTCCTGTGATGCATCCTCAAACCCATGGATAAAAAAGTTGATGGTCTTCTGGTCGTATATCATGGATAGCTCGAGGAACACGAACGCTTTTTTACGGGTAAATTCCAATTGCAAGCTATGGTGTAGCATGCTTGGGTCATGATGATGATCCACACCCATGTCCAGTATCGCAGCCACTATCCAGGCAATGCAATAAATATCTTCCTCAATGTAATTCTTGATGGTCGGGTACTCCGACTGCGCAAACTGGAACTGCATTTCGCCCAGCGTGGTAAAAATATGCCTGCGCACATCTTCATCAGCCAACGTTATTTTGCTTTTCAGTAAGCGGGGAATGTGTTTGCCATTCACCTCGGCAAACAGGTCTATGATCTTTATCTGCGCTTCTTTAGGCAGATTGTCTTTGTTAAAAAACTCCACCAGATCATTCAATATCGGCTCGCCCACCTGCCTTACAGCTATGGCCGCAGCATAGGCCGATCTCGGGTCATACAAGCTTTCAATAATGTGCGGCCACAGCTCATGCTTTTTCATCTTTCCGCAAATGATGAGCGCGGCGTTACGCACACGGATATCCTCATCCTGCAGCAGGTGCACCAGCAACTTGTAGTTATTGTAATTCTCGTGGTTATCCATCAGGTAAACCGCTTTCAAACGCTCTTCCGCATCTGTTGACTCCGCCAGCGCCGACAGCGTTTTAAAGTTGATATTGGTATTCTCCTCCAGCTCCTTTTTGGTCTCCTTAAATGGCGCTGCAGAACCGCTGTTATGCGTCATGCAGAAGTCCAATATGTTTACCGCAGGCGTGATCTTTTTGTAATTGATCCTTTGCAGGATGGCATTTTGCGTATTCTGCTCAACCTTGGGCAGCAGGCGCAGCATCAGCAGGTCGGCAACCTGCGGATAGGTACGCTCGGTAAGATTAAGGGTGATCTGCGTTTTTTTATTGTCAGACAGTGTAATAAAACCCGATAGCGAAGCAAATGCCGATGTTTTGGAGCTGCTTTTATGACCGATCAGGTTTGACAGTACTGCTTTCAGCGAGCCCCGGTATTCATTGTATAATTTGAATGAGATCCAGATCCAAACAGCCAGCACCGCCAAAAAAATGTAATTATAATGCACTACATTTAGGAACGGTGCATGCGCCAGTACCACCAAAATGGCGCCTGCTAAAATAAAGCCGATGGATTTTGAAACCCCTTCTACTTTACTTTGCAGGGCAAGGCGGTCGTGAATAGGTATGGGCTGATAAAATATCTGGAAAGTTGAGTCGAAAAATATCGTACGGATAACGCGGATGAATAACCTGCTCAGGATGATGAACGAGAAGAACAGGCCTACCGCGCCATAAAAGCTGCCATAAACAGCGGCCAGCACGGTTGATAAGGTTAGCGTTATCGGCAGCATCAATATGCCAAATAACACGCCGTATTTACTGATCAGCCTGCCCGAAACAAACGTACGCAGCAGGAACTCGGCAACCGACATGGAGCCTAAAAACAAGCTCAGAAAGCCGCTGATAACCTTGGCATTGGTGTATTGGATCTTCACCTGACCCAGGAACATGAAATCGATATAAAACGTTGCGAACAGCGGGAACAAAGCCAGGAGGAAAATATAGCCGAAGTACTTGTTCTCTATTAATTTGCCAAGTCCTTTTGAAGATGTTGGCTGCTCTTTTGCAGGTTCAGGAGCAGTACGTTTAATATCGATCTTTTCTTTTAATGTGCTGGTGATGATAGGCGCCAGTATGATACACATCGCCAAACCGGCGATAGACATGTAGAAGATATGGTCGGTCTTCATCACCTTTGCCAGGAATGAAACCGAGAAAAAACTGATGATACGCGCGAAAACCTCGCCCGAGCTGATCAAACCAAATAAACGCTTAGCCTGCCGTAAGTCGAATACTTTGGTAGCGATGCCCCAAAAGCTGATACCGTTAAGCAACAGGAAAATATTATACCAAACAAACAGGATGAACGCAAAAACTTTACTGCCGGTAACTATAAAGCCACCAGCCAGTATCGCCACGCTCACCATTAAAAACAAGCCGCTGATCATAAACAGGCGCGATGGGATGATCTTTTTTTCAATGCGTTTGTAGCTGAGCCATACGCAATAGCTTACTACCCCCTGCCCTATGTAGGCATATGGCAGCACCTTTATATCAAACTTGGCCAGGAAAAGCGTTGTGGAGGTAGCATAAAAGTAAGCATATGCCAAACCGGCAAAAAACGAGTATGCCGTGAGCAGGAAAACAGTTTTTCCCTCGCCCTTCTTCAGGTTAAATACCTTCGAAAATATGGCATCCGATCCCATCAGTGTCTTTTGCTACTTTGGTTTTTGTACTGAGAATATTCCTCGTTTAAAATTTATATATACGTCGTCGCCAATCACGTTTATTTTCAGGCGCTCACGTGTTTCATCGTCAAGCTGTTCCGCTATTTGCAGGATGTATTGGTTCCACAACTGTAGTTTGGTTTTATCCCCAGAAAATTCCTCATCCAAACGGTTGATGGTATTCAGGTGATAATCAAACGTGAGCAGTTTCTGGAAACCGGCAAAACCGGCGTCATTCAACAGGTCGTACAGGTCCTCGTTCAGTAAAAAATGCCTGTTCTGCACCATCGATTCAAAGCCAGCCAGTTCATCCTTGCGTTTGATGACGCTGGTATAGAACTGGTAATCACTTTGGTTCAGGTCGGGGTTCCAGATCACCATGCGGCCACCCGGTTTTATAATACTGCTGAGTTTGTTAATGAGCGATTTCTTGTAGATCTGCGGTATCTCATGAAAGAACATCTTGCAGATCACCAAATCGTAATGCTCTTCGGGCAGGTTCAGTGCTGTGGCATCCTGGTGCAGGTAACGCACAACCGATTGGTTATCCTTTTCCTTCAGCAGCGCATTGATCTTCTCTTCGGCCTTATTCAGCTGAAATTTGCCGCCGTCAAGCAGGTCGTAATTAAAACTGGCTTCAGGGTAACGGTTCACCAGTCTTATAAAAATGGAGCCATAACCGCCGCCTACGTCTATCACGTTCTCGCCATCTTTTATCTCCAATACGTCAATAAACTGGTTAAAATCCACTTCCGATTCGCTGTGAACGATGGCGTAATTTGCATTGCGCACCTCATATGCATTCTTCAATACCGCCTGTTTCATAAATTATATTTTAGCGTGAGCAAAAAGTTCCTGTCGCGCTGCGCTACATATGGCACGTAACCTGAAATGGCATTCACAAAGTTGGCATTAGCATTACGGGGCCCCGGGTCGTAGTACAGCGTGTTCAATATGTTGTCCACATCAAACTGCAGGGTAAAATGTTTAAATCTCCTATTCTGGTAAGTTATTGCTGAGTTAAAAAGCAGGTACTGAGGTATACGATTGGTGCTGTCTACGCCGGTATTGGCGCTGATCGTCGTCCCTTTACCTTCGGGCCTGTTGCCTACGTAGTTTGCACGCAGGTCGATGTTGAAATAGTTCTTATCGATGTTGAAAGCGTAATTACCGCCGATATTAAATTTATATGGGGCAATATCCCCAATTACCTGCTCCTGGAAATTAGTCACGGTTGTATTAGCGGTTTGCCTTGCCCTTTCGTAAGTGGCATTAAAATAAGCATCCCAGTGCGACTGCTGCGGATGGTAAATGATCTCATACATGCCCGTGTAAATGGTGTATTTACCGGTATTCAGGTTCTCTACAAAGGTAGTGCTATAGGGGTCGACACCGCTGGAAACGGCATCGAGTATGGTTGCGTATGACAATGTAAGATCCCAGTTGATATCACTTTTACCGTGTTTATTTAACAGCACCAGTTCCAGATCGTGTATTTTCTCGGGCTGGAGCGTTGGATTGGCCACACGGGTTGAGCTGGTTGAGAATTTTGTTGATTGCGATGGGTTTTGGATACCTTGTGAGTAAATCAGCTTCAGAACCATAGTTTTCAACGTGCTTACTAAAGCCAGCTTTGGCGAAAATACTTTGCCGAAACCTGCATTTGAGTTGATCCTGTTATAGTCAAAACGTCCGCCTGCTGTAGCATAAAATATCGAATCGGGGAATTGATAGGTAGCCTGGCTATACACACCCAGATCAAGCGTAGCATACTCGTTGCCGCCGGCTTCGTTTGTTGCCGTAGTACCCAGTTCCTGTGCGTAAGCAACTTTGCTTTGGTCAACCGGTGTTGCGGTGGCGTAGTTGCTATAGGTCAGGTAATCGCCCTGTAGCTGGCTGTAACGGTACTCAAAACCACCGAGGATAGATAACCTGTCTTTTGAATAAGCCAGCTTGGTATCCGTCCTGAACTGTTCGCCTTTGTAATAGTAGAATTTGTTCATCCAGCCGTCCTTGGTGCCGTTTACCAGTGTGTTAGGCTCAAATAGATTGAGTAACGAGAGTTTTCCTACCTCGCTGTAAAAGCTATTCAGTGTAACCAGGTCAGATTGATCGGCGAGACCGGAGATCTGGTACGAGCTTAAATTGGAGAACGTAAAATTTCCAAAGCGCTTATCGTAATTAGTATAAAACGACGAGTTGATCGGCGCCCACTGACTGCCATTATTGGTGCCGGCATTGAACAAGCTCTGGTAGTAGTTAAAGCTTTCGCGCAGCTTCCAGGTCTTAAACCCTGCCTCAAAATTGCCGGTGCGGATCTTACCGCTCACAAACCAGTCGGCAGCGTGATTGGAGTAGCCTATTGGTGCACCGTTAATGGTTTGGTTAAAGGCGTTCATATCTGCCGCACGCGCTTTTTTAATGAGCGCGTTCAGCGAATCGGGGTTGATCTTCAGCGTGTAAGTACCATTCGTATTTGCCGTTTTGGTAAAATACCCTGGCCCGAACTGGTTCCTTGCGGAGTCGACCGCCCCCTGTGTTCCTGTATAAACCAGCTTTTTAAGGTTGGTCGCATAGGTACTGTTCGGCACTTTATTGACCTGGTCGGCCCCGTAGCCATAGATATTCTGGAAGTCGAGATTTTCCTGGTTCGATTCATAGTAAGCGCCGGATACTACCCAGGTAAAATCGGATGTTTTGCCCGCGATGGTTACGTCCAGGTTACGCGTATTATAGCTGCCGTATGAAAAATTACCGCTGGCGTGTACGCCGAAAGAACTGTCGGCAGCGGCCACGAAGGGCTGCAGTTTTTTATTGGCAAGCTCTTTATATGATTTGGTGATGATGTTGATAGCGCCCACAAACGCACGCGCGCCATACAGTGTAGAAGCCGGGCCGTAAATGACCTGCACCTCGCTGATATCCGACAGCGGGTATTGCCGGGAGATGTAGGCAATGTTAGACCATACGTCATTTTCCTCCACGCCATCTATCATAAACAGGGTACGCTCGGTATTATCCTGCTCAAAACCGTTTTGGAAAATATCGGCATAAACCACCGAGTAGATGCGCGTGATATCAAATCCCGGCAGGTCACTCAATAGGTCGACTAAGTTACCATAACCCCGTTTGGCCATGTCCTCGCTTTTGATAACGATAACCGATGCAGGCGTCAGGTCGATATCTTCCGGGCGCTTGGATACGGATGAGATCTGGCGCTCGGCCAAACTATCCTGTACGTACTGCACCATGTTTTTGAATACGGCCGGGTCGTCATCGGTAATGTAGTTGCCGGTTTTGGATTGCACGTATTGTACCGTATTCTGAAGGCTGTAGTTATTAGAATCGAGCGCGAGGTAGATCTTGGCTTTCAGCTTGAAGTAATCGCTGGTGCGGCCACTGCATTTTTCGTAATCGTCGAGCAGCCGTAGTGCGTCTGCAAACTTACCGCCCTGGTAAAGGTCATGGGCAATAGCCAGCCGGCTCGAGCAGGTATCGGTTGTCTGCGCGAATAATTTCGAGCATAACAGCATCAGCATAAAAAGAAAACAAAATGTAAAAATTCGCCTCATGCAGATTTCATTAAGTACCTGTTTGTCATTGTATTCCAAAAATCCTTAAAGCTTTTGTATTTGCCATACCAAAGCCTTCGGTATATATCCGCACCTATCTCTTTTTCAATATCCTGCTCCTTCAGGTTGGTGATGATCATCTTTTTGTTGGTATTTACGCCCGCAAACTCCTGCAAAACAGTAACCTCGGTGAGCGGCCATAACTGTATCACACCCGACTGCCCCACGCCCAGCACATATTTGTTATCAGGTGACATGGCAATGTCCCTCACCCATCCTCTTTTATCCTGGAAGATCAGGTCTTCCACTTTATTACCGCTCTGCCAGCTGCCCACCCTGATGGTGTTGTCCAGCGAACCGGAAGCCAGCGTACTTTCATTCTGCGAAAAGCCAAGCCCGGTAACTTTGGAGCTATGTCCGCTGATGCGCGTATCCAGCGTAGCTTTACCGCCTGAAATATCATATATCGCTGTTGAGCCTGCATCCGTACCCACTGCCAGCGTATGTTCATTAGCGCTCAGCAGTAGGGAGCTGATCTTGTCATTTACATTCAGCAGTTCATTTTGGGCCACGAGTGATGCATCGTTGTTCAGCGTAAGCGAGCAGATGGATGATCCCTGCGCAACGTATACAGTTACGCCGTCTTTAGTAGTCCTGTAGCAACCTGCCTGCGAGCTGTTGCCGCCGTTTTGCTTGCACAGGTTATAGCGATTAAGCAGCTTAAAGCCCGGCCTGGTGAAGTTGTAGACGTAAGCATATTTATCGCTCTTTACAAAAACACAGTTATCGCCCAACACCGGCAAGAAGGTGGCGTATTGCGTTGAAGTAATGCCAGGGTCGCTAAGAATAAAAGGCGTTCCGGCGATATTGCCCGCATCCCAAACGGCTACCCGGCCATCGGCAAGGCGTCCAAGCAGGAGCTTTTTGTTTGGCGACAGGGTTACACTGTAAATGGACGTATTAAGAGATTTACTTGCCCGCTTCTGGTTGATCTGCACCGGCGAATTAGTGATCTGCCATTCGCGTACGGTACCATCGTCGCCCGCAGTAAAGAAATCATTGTTATTGACAAATGCGGTAGAGCGCAGGTCATAACCACCCGGGTTTACCTTGATGCCATAAGTGTAGCGCAACGTTTTATTGTAATAGTGGTTGAGCTGAGCTTTAAGCGCATCATAAATGGCGCGGTTCTGTGATGGACCGCCATATTCCTTATTTACAACATAAGAAAGGAATGCCATCTGCATGCTCAGCGTATCCTTCTGCGCATCACCCAGCAATTGGTTCGATTTAAAGGCGATGGAACGCGCCTCGGAAAGCATACGCAGGTTTTCCACCTCGTGTGTAGCCTGCACGGCACGGTCACGCTGCGACTGGGCAACTTTGCCCGAATCGAGTGCAGCTACACGGGCAACATCGGCTTTTTTCCTTTCAGAAACCGCTTCTTGTCTTTGTTGATCTGCCAATAATTTTTGTTGTACCGCTGCGGCACGTTGCAGGTCGGCATTCTTTTGTTCGGCTATGGCGTTGCGGCGCTGCTCTTCGGCAATGCTTTGCTGTTGCGCGGCTATACTTTTCTGCTGCTCGGCAATACGCTCTTCCAATATCGCTTCCTTACGCTGCATGTCGGCATCAGCGCTGGCAACCTTCATTTTCCTGCCATTCTCTAATGCCACCTTTTCGCTCGCCTCAGCCTTAAATTTCAGGTTGAGGGCGAACACCAGCAGCAACACCGCCAGTATAGATGCCGAGCCCAATATTAAAGCAGTACGGCGTGCGGTTTTCAGTTCCAGCGCCTGCCGCCTGGCCTTTTGGTCTATTTTGGATTGATATTCCTTTTTACTGTAATCGAGGAAAGTGATCGCCCGCTCAAAAGCCGGATCATAACGCGATGCCCAAAGCGCATTCGGTTTATTGTCCTCCTGCCATTTAATGGCCAGCGCCAGGTCGGTATCTATCCAAAGCCCGGTCTTGCCCTGCTGGTACAGCTTTGCCGAATCAGATAAGCGCAGGTACAATTCTGCAGAGCGCGTCTCTTCTTCAATCCAATTTTTCAAACGCTGCCACAGGCGCATGATACTTTCGTGCGAAATATCGATGATGGTTTCCGGCGTAAGCTGTACATCATAAGGCAGCAAAAACGCACGGCCTGGTGCACGGAACTGGTCGATGATATCCACCACCTCATCTTCGGTAGCTTCGGTCAGCAGGATCAGGTCTTTTAGCGGAACAGGACGGCGGATGCCTTTTTTATCTTTATCAAGGTCGTTCAGCGCCTTGAAAACGGTTTCTGTAATTTCCTTACCACGGATGGAAGTAATGCCGTTATAGATCTCCTCAGCGTGGATGGAAAGCGCCATGGTCATGGTGCCTATCGCTTCATAATGCTGAATGTCTATCGGGTCGTCGCCTATGCGGTTCAGCTTCCAGTAGTCCCAGGTGCGCATCAGGGCATGCTGCAATACGGGGAGGCGCTCTGCCTTATCATCGGCATCAAGTATCAGGCGCTCGACTAAACGATCGGTTATTCTTCCGCCGCAAACCTCTATCGGTTTTACTATGGCTTCGCGCAGGTGATCGCCAAAAAATCGCGGCAGCAAATAAAACACCTCATTCAGCGCTTCGGGGAAACCAGTGAACTCGGTAGTGCTGTCAATAAAATCCGACCGCATCGTGATCGCCACATATACAGGTACGGTGTTATTGTTGAGTACCGAAAGGATGATCTGGATAAATTTCTGCGCTTCTCGGAGCTGCTGATCGCTGTAATCGATATTACGGAAACGGAATATTTCTTCAAACTGGTCAATAAACACCAGCCAGTTTTTCTTTTTATCGGTATTGTATTTTTTGTAGATGGCGTCGAAATCAGTGGCATCGTTTTTCAGAAACGCTACCGTTTCTTTTACGAAGGTTTCCTGATCGGGCGAATCAAGGCCGAAGCTGTAGAATAACGATGAGGCAAATGCGGTAAAAGGGTCATCGCCAGGGCGGAAATAAATGGTTTCCCAGTTGCCGTGGCCAACGCTATTCATTTTTCCTTTCTGAATAGCAGGGATAATACCCGCTTTTATGAGCGACGATTTACCGCTGCCGGAGTAACCGATAAGGGCAAGAAAATGCTTATCGGCCAAAATGCCGAGCATGTTTTTGATCTGGTGATCACGACCGAAAAACAAGAAATCCTCTTCGGGTTCAAAATTTCTTATCCCCGGAAATGGATTCAGGTGCGTAAAATCGCTCATCTACGAAAGTTCTTCGCCTTAGGGTTTAAAATAGCTTAAATATTGACTATAAATATATTACGGTTTTTGGAATTTACATACTCATATTTTAATTCATCCACACTTTGCTGTGCCAGCATGATGCCTAATCCGCCGATCGGGCGGTCTTCAAGGGGTTTATTCAGGTCATCATCTGTTGGTAACATGTGGTGCATCGGGTCAAAAGGCACTGCGCTGTCTTCCAGTATGATAGTGAGCGTATTTTCGCCGGTGGTGATTGTAACGTCAATTTTACCATCGGTAATGCCCGCAAGCGGGTAGCCATACCGCATAATATTGGTTGCAATCTCATCAATGGCCAGGCAAAGCGCATAATTCTTCCGGTTATCGGCGCCGGCAGCCAGCGCTTTTTCGGTCACAAAATCGCGAATGGGCTCTAACTCATCAACTACTGCGTTAAACGTTTGCGTTTCTGTACTCATAAGCTTACTGAGCGGGGGTATTATAAACCACATGTATACAATATATTTTACTCGTTATGAAAATGCCCTGCAATGGCATGGCATAGCCCGGCTTACGCATATTGTATCCTGTCATTATGCCGAGATCTTGTGTAATGCTTCATCAAGTGATTTTTCGATCTCGAAAAATGAGATAAAACCGGTCATGAACATTACATCTTTGATCTCGTCGGACACACCTACCAGCACTATTTTGCCATCCTTACCTTTTAGCTGACGGTAAACCATCAGCAATACGCGCAGCCCCGCACTGGATACAAACCCAACCTTTGTCATGTCGAGAATGATCTTGCTGGTAGCGGCGATCACGTTAAGGATGCTTTGCTGTAGTTCAGGAGCGGTTTTACTGTCGATACTGCCTTCAATTTCCGCTATTTCGACGTCCCCCGACTTTTTAAAAGTGATATTCATAGTCTATATTAATTTTTGTCTGTTTTGATTCAATTCAATCATTCCGCGTTTTCGTGCCGGCAATAGAGAGCACCGGTCTGTTCACTAATACTTAATAACACTGCGGCAAATAGTTTATAAAATAGTTCTTAAATATACTTTTCTTAAGGCAAAACATCATCTTAAACTTTTTAAAAAATTGCTTTTATTAACATTTTTGGATGGCTTTTTATACCATCCGGCATATTTTAACTATTAATTACAACTGCCCTATATCTATTTCGTTGGAGATACAGACATATTTCTCCATGATCATTTCGGCAGCCTTTGCCTCTCATAAGCGGTTTGCTATTACACAGCCCGACGCACCTGTCCGATAATGATGTAATTAAAATTATCGTTGTTGCATACCATATTAATTGAATAAATCCGGGGAAAGGGATATTATCAACTTAAAAGTATTGAATAAAGAAGTGCGGAAATTTGAAATGTATGCGAACGGCAGGATATTGTATGCAAATAGCGCAACTGCGTATCAGAAAAAATCAGATTTCTTAACAATCGTGAGGGATATTTTACAGGAAGTTAAAATACTTAAAGAAAGTTTCCTTATAGTTTCTACCCAGCGGGATCTCGTACTTACCTATGCTGATAAAGCTATCGTTAAAAGTGGTTAAGTGATTGATATTGATGGCATAAGAACGATGCGTACGTACAAAATTACTCAGCATCAGCTTGTCCATTACGTTTTGCAGCGAGTGCCTGATGGCGTACTTATTTTCTATCGTGTAGATGTACGTGTAATTGCTATCGGCCTCGAGGTAATAGATGTCGTCGATATCTATTTTAATGAATTTATAGTTCTGCTTTACAAAGATGGAATTGTTGAACGCCAGTATCGATTCGCGGCTATCAGCCGGCTTTTCCTTTTTCTCTTCCCAATCCACTACATGCATCCGGTTTTCTTCGGCAGGCTTAGGCTCCGGCGCTTTGCGGAAGGCAAAATTATGCAACGCCATTTCGATAGCTATGGTGAGGTTAGTCACCTGGTAAGGCTTGCTGAGATATGCTGCGGGGAAGGTATGCTTGGCGCGCTCTATAGTGGCTGTATCGGTAAAGGCGGTGAGGTAAATGAACGGCACTTCCTTTATTTGCATCAGCCGCGCAGCGGTCTCGATACCATCGCACCTGCCTTTTATATTTACGTCCAGCAGGATAAGGTCAACCTGGTGCTTACGGTGGGCATCACAGGCATCATCGCAGTTATCGGCAATATCGGCCACGTCATAACCTTCGCGTACCAGGTTTTCCTCCAGCTCCATGGCTACGAGGCCTTCGTCTTCAACTATCAGTATGTTTATCCTATCCTCCATCAGGCGCTAAGCAGGTTTTTTATTTCAGTTTTCGGAATATGCAGCGTCAAAACAGTTCCGTCTTCATTCTCCACTGTACAAGTGCCGCGCAACTGCTTGGCAAGTACTTTAACCAATTTTATACCGAACGACTTCTGCGGCTTGTCCCACATCTCGGATGGCATACCTGTGCCGTTGTCCTTTATTTGCAGCTCGAGGCTATTCTCAAGGCTAAGCCTGATCCATAATGCCGGTTGCAGCTTGCTCATTTTGTAGGCATGCTTAAAGGCATTGGTCACCCATTCGTTTATAATAAGCCCCAGCGGCATAGCCACATCAACATCCAACTCGGTTACCGCAATCTCCAAATGCAGGTCGAACTCATTCTTATCCACCCCAAAGCTCATCATAATACTTTCGGTAAGATCAGTGATATATTCCTTCATGCTTACCAGCGTGGGGTTATCCTGCTGGTATAAACTACGATGGATAAGCGACATGGCCTCAATACGCTGTTGCCCCAGTTTTATTGCGTTGCGCGATTCTTCATCAACCAACCTGTTCGATTGCAAGGTGAGCAGGCTGGATACGATCTGCAAGTTGTTCTTTACGCGGTGGTGCAGTTCCTTCATCAACACCTGCAATTTTTCCGACTGCGCCTGTATGGTCTGATTGGTCTCCGCCATCTGCTTGTTCTTTTTGCTGATGGTGAGGTACTGCACAAAAATAAGCGCCAGTAATATCACCGCCAAACCCAGCCCTATAGCTATAAATATTATTTTCCGGGTACTGGCTTCGCCGGTAGCGGTGAGCAGGGTTATCTTATTGTCTTTTTTTACCGCATCGTATTTTACCTGCAATTCGTTTAGCTGGTGGTTGTTATTGGCCACTTTCAGCGAGTCGCTCAGCCGATTATGAATGTTGTAATATTTGAACGCGTTCTTGTAATCGTTTGACAGCACATAGCATTTATAAATCGACTCGTAGATCTCCATCGTTCTGAAAGGCTCCTTCAATTGCCTGGTGATCAGCAGCGCTTTATTGAGGTAATCCATCGCAAGCGCCTTTTGCCCAAGGTGGTAGTAGGACATGCCTATCCACGAATAGGAATAGGTAAGTGATTTTTGCGCATTGTGCTTAAGGCTCAGCTCTACTCCTTTTTTACCATATTCAATAGATTTATCAAATTGGTTGGTGTTCAGGTAATAGCCCGAAATATTGTCGTAAAACCTGATACGCAGATTCTCATATTTGGGGCTTGATTCGGCTATTTTCAAAGCCTCCAACTGCATATGGAAAGCCTTTTCTCGCAGGGCGGAATCATTTTTTCGTGCCGAATAGCCATTGGTGAACATAGCCAGCAGACCCTTCAGTTCAATTATTTCAACCGTATCTTTATTGGCTACAGCGGCATCAACACCCTTAGCGGCTGATTGTAAAGCCATAGGGTAATTGATATTCTCCTTGTCCAGGCTGCCAATGAGTGCATAAATTTCGGGAAGGCGCTTATTAAACTTAAATTTCTGCGCTTCATCCAGCACCTTGAGACCCAGGTCCATGCCGCCAACGTAATCGCCCGCCTGGGATGGTGACTTGCTGGTTGGCGTGGCCCGCTCGCTTACAGATTTTTGCTACTCCTGCTACCTGTCTGACCTGGCTGTGCGGTTGGAATATCAGAAACTTGGTATAGGCAGGGAACTGGTTAATCTTACCCGTAAAGCAATTAATCCCGAAAGTATGCTGTTGTTATTATCTGCCGCAACAGCAATGGAATATTACCCCAAAATTGGCATGGACAAGCTGAATAACGCTTTTATGATTAAAAGGGAAAAGTAAATCATTAGTTCTTTCTTATTGGCCTCTTCTACATTTAACCAATTGTTAAAATAAACAGAATGGTTTTATGCGGTATTATTTTTACTTTAGATGGCTGGAAATCTGTGCCGTAGAAATTGCGATAAAACCCCGTATTGCGACGTTTTATACAGCTTACCAGTATAAGTGCCTGTTGTAAGCTGATGAGAAGACTTTTTCCCTTAGTGATTGTATTGGTATGCCTGTTTTACTCGTGCAAGCAGGGATCGGATGCTGTTGTTACCGGGCATTTACCGCGGCAGGATAGCGCCGGGGTGAGTAAA
>Ga0206937_10046_pt1 | contig 41741 bp, 26 predicted proteins | sample Alteio_BWOrgHeat_11_FD_152923 | JGI IMG/M metagenome (GOLD analysis project Ga0206937, IMG submission 152923) | Enriched cells from forest soil in Barre Woods Harvard Forest LTER site, Petersham, Massachusetts, United States -... | ecosystem: Environmental > Terrestrial > Soil > Temperate forest >... | reverse complement strand
AGATATTTGGTTACCGGATAAGTCCTGGCAACAAATACCTACAAATGCCCCGGTAAATGCAGGGCTGTAACGGCCCCCGCCATCTCTTACATAATCATCTGATAATATTCCTGCATTTAATATCGGTCCGATCTTAATCCATTCTTTTTCTTTGCAGGAAAAATAAAATTGCAAATCTGCTCCGTCTAACGATGCCTTTAGAAATACCGCATCGGCATCATTTAATATAACCGGGTTGACTAAGGCCTCTACCTGGTCTAAATAATCATAGGTAATAATTTGCAGGCACCTTTGCATATTTTCGTTAATGGTTAAATGCAGATAATGAAAATGAGTAGTATTGTAATAACATACTATACCCGCCATTTGCTGGAAAGACTTTGGCGAAAATTCAAGACAAGTAGACGCCTCCATTTTCAAGCTTTGAATTCTTCGTGCAAGAAAGCTTTGTTCATGAATGGAGCTAAGAGATTCTCTGCCATATAAACAAAGAAAACCAGGTTTGGCTTTTAAAGAAGCCCAATCTTCCGTTATAGGAATACGTAAAGATTGGAATTGAATATCAACATCCCCGTTATCAAAATCGTCCCTGCTGCTAACCTGGCAAATACATTTTGTAGAATTTCCATTAATCGGTACTTTGATCCGAGGCAAACTGGTACCGCTGCGTAGTTTTGGCCAGTCATTTTCAGGCCAATTAACTGTTTCAATGGCTGTTTCCCGTCCCAAAATGCATAAACCATTTGGGGTTAGCGGTCTCGCACATAAAAAAACGGCAAGCCAATCGCCAGTCTTTGTTTCCACCAAATCGGCATGACCGCTCTTTTGCAAATAGTAATCCTTATGATCGCGAGACGTGATGAATGGATGATCGGGGCTGATTTCATAAGGACCTTTTATATTCACAGAACGTGCCATTGTAGCTGCATGCCCATATTCCGTGCCCCCTTCGGCGGTCAATAAATAATAGTATCCATCTTTTTTATATAGATGGGGCCCCTCCGTAAGACCTAAAGACGAGCCTTTGAAAATATTATATTCCGCGCCGGTCAATTTTCCTGTTTTGGAGTTAAATTCTTGTAATATTATTCCTCCAAAGGTCTTTCCTTTCCTGTGATCAAGCAGCATGCTTACATACCATTTTTTTCCATCATCATCATGAAACAGGCTTCCATCGAAGCCACGTGAATTTAAGAACATAGGGTCAGACCATTCTCCATTAATGTCAGTAGCAGTAATCAGGTAGTTGTGGGTATCCTTCCATGCACCTGAAAATGATTTTACATTAGAATAAACGAGATAGAAGATCCCATTATCATAGGAAAGGCAAGGCGCCCATACGCCGCAGGAATCTGGCACACCGCGCAGGTCGAGTTGAGAAACACGGTTTAAAGGCCTTTTAATTAAATGCCAGTTTATCAGGTCCTTTGAGTGATGGATTTGAATGCCGGGAAACCATTCGAAAGTAGAAGTTGCGATGTAATAATCATCTTCAACACGTATTATAGACGGATCGGGGTTAAATCCCCGTATTATAGGATTTTCAATAAAGTTCATTTTAAGTAGTTAGTTCTTTTTCAATTTCTTCCAATGATTTTCCTTTTGTTTCAATCACATATTTCCATACAAACCATAAACACAACAGCATAAGTCCCGCATAAATAAAATAGGTATTGCTACTCCCCAATTTTGCGAGTTGTATAGGGAAAAAGGTGGCTACGATAAAGCTCGATACAGAATTCGCAACTCCAACGGCTGAAATGGCAAACCCACGCAAATGATTTGGAAATATCTCTGAAAATATCGCCCACATTACCGGGCCTAAAGAAATAGAAAAGCCTGCGATAAACCCGAGAATGCCGATTAAAACAAGAGTTGAATTTATGTTAATGCCCTCTTTTATAAGTAATTGAGTATAAACATCTTTGTTATTGTCATGCTTTAAAAAATTGTTGACCGAAGCGAGAAAAGTTAATTCGCTATTGAATTTTCCCCCTTGTATTGAATCCATTGCCTGAATAAATTGAGCTTTATTTTGCAAGGCCGCTGGTGAATTTGAATAGGGAAACAATATAGGTGAGGTGTTCTCGGAGTAAATTTTTGCATATTTATCGTTAAGCTCAATTTTTGTAAAGGACAATAATTGGGGGTGTATTTTTTTAGCGTCACTAAAAATTTCATCTTTTAAAACCTCATCGGCGATCCGGGTAATTTTATTAGTATCAATTTGATAAACAGCACTTTTAAACGCAGTCCCGGTTATCAGCAAAGAAACAGCCATAATACTGACCCCGACGAAAAGCAATGGTTTTCTGCCCAGCTTATCGATAAAAAACATCGCTCCTATAGTCGTTACCATGAAAACGAGCCCTAAAACGACTGCCTGCACAAAGGCCGTATCTCTTCCGCCACCTGCGGATTCAAAAATCATAGGAGCATAATATAGTATCGCATTTATACCTGAGAATTGTTGAAAAACAGCGAGTCCAAATCCAATAATGAGTATAAGTCTCATATTCGGGGAGAAGAATTCTTTTGCCTGTGCAATTATATTCTTATCGGTATTATGGACGAATGAATTCTTTATTTCTTCATATTCCTTTATAGCATGGTCTTTCCCGCCAATATGGCTCAATACACGGATTGCCTTTTTATCCTTATTTTTCATTATCAGCCATCTCGGGCTTTCGGGAATAAAAAAGAGAAAAATAAAATACAATATTGATGGAAAGGCTTCTACGCCAAGCATCCATCTCCAATTAAGCAATGGATCATGAATGGCTTTCAGGATAAAATAATTAGAAAAATAGGCTGCTGATAATCCAATAACAATGAGTAACTGGTTAAATGAAACAAGCCATCCCCGTTGCCGTGGAGGAGCTATTTCGGCAATGTAAACAGGGGCCAGCAAAATTGCGATTCCAACTGCAAACCCAGCGATTATCCTTCCGATAATGAAGACAGTTATGTCTCCGGCTAATGCGGTAAATAATGAACTGATTAAAAACAATAAAGCAGACAAAATCAATACAGGCTTTCGTCCGAATTTGTCACTTATTTCTCCTGCTAATAAATTCCCGAAAATTGATCCCCAGATGATACATGAAACAGAAAATCCGAAAAGGAACGAACCATTATTTAAATGAAAATATGCTTTATAAAATGGTGCTGCCCCTGAAATTACAGAGCCATCAAATCCCAATAAAAAACCACCTATCGCAGCTGTAAATGCGATTGATATGATGTAAATATTTTTGATCTTCATAAACGGATTAAGTAGTAATGTTGAAATTTGATTAACCTGGCAAACGCATTAAAACACGTACTAAATTTACCTGCAAATGAGCTATCGAAAAACTAATATTTGAGGTAATTAAACGGACAAATAGATACATAGAATAAATAATTAAAAAGAAGGGCAGATGATTTTTCACTTCGCCCTTCTTTTCAAATCGAAACTTTATATTAATAACCAGGATTTTGCGGCAGGTCTGCTGAACCTACCAGATCGATTTCTGATTGAGGAATAGGTAACAGTTCATCTCTGCCTTGTTTGAAACCTTTGAATGAAAGCACGGTCGGAGCGTCTCCCCAACGGACCAGATCACTAAATCTATCCCAACCCTCTGTTGCCAGTTCTCTTCGGCGTTCATCTTTAACATTTTGCAATGTAAGGGGTATTGTGGCAATGCCCGCTCTGGTACGGATCTGATTTAAAGCGCTTTGCCCGTCTCCGCCGCCGCCCATTACGGAAGCTTCCGCAAGCATCAATAAAACATCTGCGTACCGGTATACTTTTTCATTTAACGGGCTGGCTGTAATAGTAGGCAGGGCCTCTGCGGTTTGTACGGGAATATAATATTTACGGGCGCTTGCCTGTGATTGAAGCGCAGCAGGAACAGTCCAGAAATATTGGTATATATTGGTTTCCACCGAGGCGTATTCATTTAAATCGGGCAAGAAAGTGGAAGGGAGGATAAAAGTAGCATCTTTTCTTTTGTCAGCATTATCATACATATCTATCAAGCCCTGCCGCGGAACAAAGTTGCCAAAACAGCCCGGGGCGCCTAAAAATCCAAAGAATTCATAAGACCATGACCCCTTATTATTATACCCGTCTGTACTTAAGCCGGATTGATAACCTATTTCATAAATAGACTCTTTGCCATATTCATTGGTTAAACTCCAGTTGTCGGCATAATTTGCTTCCAAAGAATAGACACTTGAGTTGATTACTTTCTGACAGTAAGCTACTGTGGCGGTATAATTTTTAAGATAGAGGTTTACTTTAGCCAACAAGGTATTCGCTGCACCCTGGGTGGCACGCCCTAAATCATTTCCTGAATAATTTAATGGCAAAACCGCAGCGGCAGCGGTAGCATCGCTTTGTATTTGAGCATAGATTGCAGCCACCGGTGATCTCGGGTAGATGATCTGGTCGGTTGTGCTGCCAATATACTGTGTGATCAATGGCACGGCGCCCCAATTTCTGACCAGTTCAAAATAAGCAAAAGCCCTTACAAACTCAGCTTCTCCGATCAATCTTTGCTGCAAGCCGGCCGTAGTAAACCCTTTAAAGCTTTTAACAAAATTTATCGCGGTGTTCGCCCTTGAAATTACCGTGTACCATTTTTGCCAATAACCTAAAACGCTTGGGTCATTTGCAGGTATGGTAAACTGATCGTAAACACCGCCAGGTACCCAATAAGAAGCCCATTGTGATACGCAATTATCGGCCCTGATATCCTGGAACATCACCGGGAAAACCGTGTAAGGGCCTACCTGCCATTGAAACGGTTCGTAGGCAGAACTGGTAAGCGCAGTATAATCCGATTCATTAACCAGCGCTTTTGTATTATCTAAAGAAGTTATAGGCGTTTTATCCAATAGCTTTTCCTTATTACATGCAGTGCTTAACAACAGCAAACTTCCAATCAACATTGCATTCGCTATTTCTTTTAAATGATTTTTCATGATATTAAAATTTAGCTTGAAGACCTAATAAAACAATTTTGGGCTGAGGGTTGAAACCTCTGTCTATTCCCACATCGAGCGTATTACCTGCAGAGCTCTGACCAATTTCCGGGTCCACACCGGTATATTTAGTAAATACGAAAAGATTCTGCCCGGTTACATACACCCTTAGGTTAGAAAGCTTTATCGCACGAAGGACAGACTTGGGCAAAGTATAACCCACCGTAATTGTTTTTAACTTGGCAAATGACCCGTCCTGAACATAATAGCTTGATACTTGCGTTTGGTTAGTTCCTGTAGCGCCTGAACCTAACAGGTTTGTGGGCGCCCCGGCTTCGCCGTAAGATACCGGCCTGTTGGTAAAACTGGCATCAAGCCGAACTGTGGCATTATATATTTTATTCCCCTGGGAACCGTACAGGAATGTACTTACGTCAAAGCCTTTATAGGATGCGCCTAAGGTAGCGCCATAAGTAAAATCGGGGAAAGGGCTTCCGAGATACGTTTCATCATTGGCATCAACTTTACCATCACCATTCAGGTCTTTGAAAATAAGATTTCCATTTGCATCGATGTGATCGAGTTCATATCCATAAAAACTTGCTATCGGATGCCCAACTGATGTTCTGGTAATCGGGTCATTAAAAATATAACCAATATTCCCGCCTGATATAGGCTGGCCATCAAGGCCTAAACTCGTTACCTTGTTTTTGTCAGTCCCGATATTAAAAGCGACATTCCATGCAAAACCATCCGAATAGTTTTTGCGATAAAGTACCGCTAACTCAACCCCTGTATTTTTTACAGTCCCAATATTGGCAGCCGCAGAAGCATAACCTGTATACGCAGGCGTCCCCACAGGTATCAATATATCTGAATTTACTTTGTTGAAGTAATCAACTGTAATACCCAGCGAGTTATTTAACAGGTTAATATCCGCTCCGATATCTGTTTGCGTTACCTTTTCCCATTTTACGCCTTCATTTGCTAAATAAGGGATACTTATACCGGGGGTATTTTGGCCGCCAAACGTTGGCCCCGATTGCGGGTTTACAATGGTGCTATATTGATAGGGGCTGATAAAATTATTCCCGTTTATGCCCCAGCTGGCCCTGAGTTTTAATAGGTCTATTACCTTTGAATTCTTCAGGAACGGCTCTTCAGAAACGATCCAGCCGGCAGAAGCGGACGGGAATAACCCCGTCCTGGTGCTGGGCCCAAACAAAGAAGAAGCATCACTTCTTAAAGTGGCCGAGAACAGGTATTTTTCCTCGTAGTTGTAGTTCAGCCTTCCGTAATAGGATAACAAACCGGTTGCATATGCATTAGGTGCAGCGTTGACTATTTTAGTCGGATCTACGATGAGCGCGAAGTTCACCTGGTCGAGCGTGTTCACATAAAAATCAGAACCGGATTGCGATGTTTCATTCCCGCTGGAGTTCAGCACTGAAAAGCCGGCCAATAAATCCAGGTTTTGGTTTTTCAGGTTACTGAATGTGTATTTTGCATTACCTTCCCATTGCGAATAGGCGCTTTGGCTGATCGTTTGTGTAAAGTCGGCGTAAGTGTTATAAAAGTTCTGAGTAGGCCTGAAATCTAAAGCCGGAACAAAACTACCAGCCGATGAATAGTAGCCATAATACGCGTAAGAAGTGCTAATCGCCAGATTGCTGATTGGTTTCCAGGTGCCTGAAATATTATAGACGTGGATGTTGGTAACCGCCCGGTTATTATTTAATAATAAAGCAAAAACGGGATTGGTTACTGCCCCAACGGCAGGCAAGGTAACCCCGTTGACGGTAATAGGTTTAGAAATATCGCCCATGTTGAAGGGAACACCGGGATGATTTGGATCATAAGCCGGGTAAACAGCCGGTAATGCAGGAATATAGTTCAATATGGCAATCCCTGTCCCGGCCTGATTTTCATCCAGGTAATTGTCAGTTGATCCAACTACATCAGCCCCAACGGTAAGGGTCAGGTTTTTAAAAATATCCGTCTCAAAATTAAATTTTAAGTTTTTTCGGTTGTAGCTTGATTTCCCTTCTTTGCCGCCAACCAATCCTTTCTGGTCAAAATCACTACCGGATATATAATAGGAGTAGTTTTTACCCCCATTTGCAACAGAAAGGCTTCCGTTAGACATAGGGACATTCTTTTCAAAAATTTCATTATACCAATTGGTATTTGGTAATTGCTGTTTTTGTGCATCCGTAATTGTCGTCCCTCCATGTGCAGTTTCATAGGCATTATAATAGGATACCCACTGGTCGCGATCCATCAGATCCGGAACATGCCCAAGATTTTGCGCGCCCTGGTAAGCATTTAAGGTAATTGTTGGTTTGTCCGCATTCCTTTTTCCTGTTTTGGTTTGCACCAGTACAACGCCATTCCCAGCCCTTGCACCATAAATAGCCGCTGCTGCGGCATCCTTCAAGAGCGACATACTGGCAATATCCGACGGGTTTAAATAGTTAATATCCGGCACTTGTAACCCATCTACAATGAACAATGGATCAGCGTCGCCGGCAGTTCCGGTACCTCTGACCCTTATGGTTAACGGCGAACCGGGCGACCCGGAGTTTTGGGTTACGGTTATCCCGGCGACAGTACCCTGTAAAGCCTGCTCTGTGGTGTATACGGGCAACGATTCAATTGTTTTGCCGCTCACAGTTCCTATAGCAGTTGTTACATCCCGTTTGGATTGATTTCCGTAACCGATAACAACGACTTCCGATAGCGCCGATCTGACTTTACTTAAAACAATGTCTAAATTAGTCGTATTCTGGATTGGCAACTCCTGTGTAATATAACCTATGTAGGAAAATGAAAGAATAGGATTAGTTACAGATGCAGGTATTGCTATTTTGTAAAAACCACTTGTATTTGTTGTGGTTCCATTTGTTGAACCTTTGATTGAAACGCCTACGCCCACCAACACAGTGCCGGTACTATCAGTTACTTTTCCAGATATGGTAACCGTTTGGGCAAAAAGTGCTGTGACGGAGATGAGCATTAAAATCAGCGAACAACTCAATTTGATGATGAGTTTTTTCATATAGCTTAAATTAAATTGGTTTAAATTGGGGCTTTTTAGAATTATTGGAAAATAAGAGTCCCATTTTCAATAATTCTATTTTATTGAATATCAATTAATTGTGTTCTAAAATGTCGATTGTGATTTTGTTATTTTTCTCCCATATGTGTTAATTTAGTTAAGAATTAGAATTTACAATTGGTGCTTTTTAAGCCTTGGTTTTTCGACTTATGGTTAATTTGACCACAAGGTAGGGAGATATATTTATCAAATGCAAATATTTTTTTCCTTTTTCATGAAAAAACATTACAACTGATTAATAATGAGTGAAATAAAAATTATCTGCAGAAGGATTCGGAAATAAAAAAAATTAAAAGAGATGCGTTTTGAGTAATTCTTGCTTTATTTAGATTATTCAATATACCTGGTATTAAATATGTATAAAATGGATTTTTCTGATGAAATAATTGATGCGATTTCTGTTGACTGTGTTGTGTTTGGATTTAAACATGGGGTTTTATACGCTTTGTTAGTAAAGCACGGGCAGGGAGTAACCAAAGGCGAATGGGCCCTACCCGGAAGCTGGATTAAATATAACGAGGATATTGACGCATCGGCTTATCGCATACTACAGGCACAAACTTCAGTTACAAAAATTTACCTGGAACAATTTCAGACATTTGGCGAAGTAAGCCGCTATCCCAACAGGCGTGTAATAACAATTTCTTATTATGCGTTGGTCAGTACAGAAGATATTGAACTTCACCCTGGTGTTACGGTATCTGATGCGCAATGGTTTGATGTACGTAAATTGCCGGGGATGGCCTTTGACCACCGCAAGATATTAGATAAATGTTTTAACTTTTTAAAACACAAAATACAGTATGAGCCCATTGGGTTTAATCTTTTGCCAGAGAAATTTACGTTACTTGACTTGCAGGAACTTTATGAAGCAATTTTAGGGACACAATTAGATAAATCTAACTTCAGAAGAAAATTAACAAAAATGAACCTGCTTGTGCCCTGCAACGAGATTCAGCAAAATGTGCCTCATCGCGCTGCAAAGCTCTTCAGGTTCGATAAAAAAGTTTATGATAGTTTTAAAGAAAAAGGGTTTTCTTTTGAGTTATAAGAGGTGTTTTTTATGTTAATGATAGTTTTGGTATGTCGGCAACTATAAAGCCGAAAAAAGGCATCCTACTTCTGCAATCCAGTCAACAATCCATAAAAGGCTGCCTTTTTATTATAGCTCGCATCAAAAGGCAGTGGCCAGTCGGGGCGATTATAATAAATCGGTATCCAACTTGCAGCATCACTAAATTCCCAGGTTGTAATGCCATACCGTTGTGCAGCCGGTACAGCGGCCCGGTAGGTCTCGGCAACAAATTGGTATTCGGCAGATTGTGCCTGCTCAAGCGCGTCCGTCAAAACCATACTTTGATTGTTGCTGGGGTTTAGCGAAATATCTAACTCTGATATATGGATCAGTAAACCAGTGGCTGCCAGCTTTTGCAACGCTGTTGTTATACCTGTATTGTTATCATTTACATTGATGTGCATTTCCATCCCGATCCCGGAGATAGGTATCCCTCTCGCTTTTAACCCGGTAACCAAAGCTATAATGGAATCGAGTTTTACCACGTCATATTCCTGTCCGTAATCGTTGTAAAATAACAATGCGTTCGGATCTGCTGCATGTGCGTACAGAAAGGCGCGCGCAATATAATCAGGGCCTAAATGCCGCCGCCATATACTACCATCACCTGCACTTACATCCTGATTGCGTAAAGTTCCATTGTCATCTCTTATGGCTTCATTTACAACATCCCATGAAGCAACCTTGCCTTTATAATGACCGGCGACGCTATCTATGTGTGTTTTAAACATACTTTCCCAGGCCAGTGAATCTCCCTGGAAATTAACCACCCAGTCGGGCAATGACGTGTACCATATTAAATTATGGGCATGCACGCGCATGTGGTTCTGTGCAGCAAATGAAACTAAATAGTCGCCATCGGAAAAACTAAACTGGTTAAGCGCCGGTTCTGTCGCCGCAAACTTCATTACATTTTCAGGTGTCAGGCTTGAATATTGCGTACTGGCTATTTTATAATAAAATGTGTTATCCTTTATCAGGTCCGGGTTCATGGCTGCGCCAACCGGGAAAGGCGCGACTGATCTTAGTGTTGTTGTATCCGTTGGTGTTACCACTATAGGGGTAGGCGTTTCCTTCTTTTTGCAGCTGTATGTAATCAACAGCATTACAAATAATACCGGTAAACGTGAATTACGGTTTAGGAAGATGGGAGTGGAGTGACATGCCAATTTAATGAGGTGTTTTTTCATATTGCATAATTAAGTTATATAGAATTGGAATTAACAAGCGGCTCACAACCATTCGCACAAAGCACTTATGGTTAATATGACCACAAGGTAAAGAATATTTATTAAAACAATAGTTTTTTTTTATTTAACCTCGATATTCCAGCAATATGAGCACCGTGATCTTGGAGGATATACTGGAAAAAGATCAGTTGCAGCTTGGTTCAAAGAACAATTTGGTTCATGGCATCCTATGTACCAGGGGCTTTTAGAAAGTGACGAAGTGAGTATAGTTCCCGGCCAATGTATCATTTCCTTTTTGACCAAACATGGGAAACTTTACCTAACCTTACAATGCTTGGAGATGCTGCCCATAGAATGCCGCCCTATGCAAGAGAAGGTGTAAATATGGCCATGCAGGATGCTTTTGAGTTAGCAGAATATTTGACGGGTAATGAATTTAAGAATATCAGGGATGCTGTCGTAAAATATAAATCTCAAATGCAAAAAAGAGCATCTGAAATCACTCAGGAAACCTTGAAAAATACAGAAATGATACATTCTGATGGTGCAATTGACAAAATGGTAGCGATGCTGTCCGTTTGAATGAATTTATTTAAGCGAAATTGCCATATTGCCTGTTCGACCAACCCCGTCGCGCTGCTGAACCCACCATCCCTTATTTACCACTTGGCAACTAACAGCGCGAGCCGGGTAAAATGTCAAGGCGCAGCCGCTGAAAGCGGACAACCGCGCCCGCTTGTATAGCCCTGACGTTTTATCCAGGCGGGGGGCTATTTTTGCGGTAATGATGAATAAGAGATGGCTGCCGATCATAATTTGTCGATATTCCAGTCCGTTTTTTTGACATGAAAGTTATCTGCATTAAAGAAAATGCATTTCACGAACTCATTAAACGGTGATCAGGCGTGTTAGGAAAAAAGAACATTTAACCTGCATGGAGGTGGGGCGTGGCAAAATAAATGTCAAACCTCCCCGAATATCATGCTCACCTGCCTGAACCTTTCAATCCAGACCTTATAACAATTATTGACGTATTTTAAAAATGAGTTGAGGGCCGGCATTGCGCTTGCGCGGCTGCTGGCGCATAAATTCATGGAAAACCCGGCCCACTATGCCTTTCGGCCTTCTTCTTCATGTGTCTGAAGAAGTGCCAAAGAACAATCTCCCTGAACAAAGCACCAATGGATATTTCAGTACCCAAAACAGTTGAGCTTTAAAGAATTTAAATCAGCGTACGTTACAGAATACTTTTTACTTTAAGAAAGTGGGTTTAAACTAATTTTGTGTATTTTAACAATATGTTGGCTTTAGTTAACGATCAAGTCCTTATACAATAAATTTAACGATGCCGAATTATCCAGTTTCTCCGGGAGAGAGACAGGATGGCTTTTGCTGAAATTTATACCATGAAAACAAAATTATTAATATTACTGACCATTGGCTTTTTTATCCCTTTTACAACCGTTGTAGCGCAAAAACCGGATGTGATAAAGAATGGGCTTGCATTAACCCCACCAATGGGCTGGAGCAGTTGGAACACCTTTAAAAAAAATCCGACAGAGGCTGTAATTAAACAAACCGCAGACGCTATGGTAGCTACCGGATTAAAAGATGCCGGGTATTTATATATAAATGTAGATGATTTTTGGAGTACCGGCAGAGATGTAAATGGTAAGATCATTGTTGATATTGCAAAGTTTCCGGATGGAATGAAAGCTTTGGCAGATTACATTCATAGTAAAGGATTAAAAGCAGGTATTTATACGAATATCGGCTCAACAGCTAATTACCCTACGCTTGCCAGTGGGGGATATTATCAGCAGGATATGGCTACGTTTGCCGAATGGGGATATGATTATGTTAAGGTAGATGTGAATTTTGCGCCAGTGCGTACAGCAGCAGCCTATAAAAAGGAATTTACAGCAGTTGCTAAAGCTATACTAAACACTGGCAGGCCAATGGTATTTAGCATATGTAACCAGGGAGGTAGAGATTATCAGAGTTGGGCTCCTTATATTGGAAATAGTTGGCGGGTTGGCCCTGATATTGATCATACGCCAAAAGAAAAAAGTCAATGGGATGGGGTAATTTATGAGTTGAATTTATCTGCTGCATACCCGGAAATAGCCGGGCCCGGCCATTGGAATGATGCAGATATGATGTTAATTGGTGTTGGAAGTGATAACGGAAGATTGGCCGTAATGAATCCTGAAGAAATGAGAAGCCATTTTTCCATGTGGTGTATGATTGCTTCGCCATTAATGCTGGGAAATGATTTGCGGTCGGTATCCAGGGAGGCGCTTTCCATATTAACAAATAAGGAGGCAATTGCTATCAGCCAGGATAGCTTAGGCATGCAAGGTACGTTGGCCTATGAACAGGCGCCGGGGCTACAGGTATGGACTAAGAAATTAAAATCTGTATCGGGTAAAAAATATGCAGTTGCTTTATTTAATAGATCAGAAAATCCAGCCAGGATTGTATTAGATTTTAACAGGCTGAAATTAAGCGGTCATCATAAAATCAGGGATATCTGGTCGCACAAAAACCTGGGAAGGTTTTCAAACAAATATATAGGTGACGTTCCGGCTCACGGAACAAGGTTATTACTGGCAGAATAAGTCTTTTTAGAAGTTATTTTAGCTGCAAATCACGGACAGTTTTTAATGGATTATATCTTGTGAATAAGCTGCCTCTTATGATTCTCCTGTGCTCCTTCTGTTCCAGTCACCAGGCTGATGAAAATGGCGGTACCGGACTTTTGCTCAATTCAATGATGGCGTTTGCCGCAAGTTCAGGGCTGCCCTTTTGCCTGCTGTTGACATCAGTGAATTGCTGATTGAGATCTTCTACAAGTTGCTTGCTTTCTATAAAAGATTGATTCAATCTTCTGAAATCAAATAAGCATATCCATGCTTCTCTCTTTTATTTAATTAATCTAAAGATTTAAAAACACAGTTTGCATTCCGGATGATTGTACGCTAACCACACTTTTGCCCTTATTGGTCTTTACACTGATAATAGCCCGTCCGTTAATAACCTGCAATTTTCTTGATCCCTTTGATGTCCCCAGGTCATCCAGCAGTGTGCCATCTCCTGTTAATGAAAAATCTACCCAGTTAACAGCATCAAGACATAATACACCCTTGCTATCTGTTAAAGTAGCTTGTATAGTTACTGTGCCATTTGTTTCTGCAATTTTCTCCAGGTTTAGCTTAACTGGTTTATCCCATTTTTCGGTTTGATATATCTGGGATATAGTATCGCAAACAGTCACATTTCCTTTATGGGCTTTAATGATGAGTTCATTCCTGCCATTTGCAAAAGCAACCATCCATCTTAAACCAGCTGCGGGAAAATCCTGGCTATTACGTTTTTTAATGCCATAGCTCTTCCCATTCACAAATAGTTCGACTTCATCACAGTTTGAATAGGCTTTTACCATCTTTAGTTCGCCAGTATTACCCCATCTTACCGGCCAGTTGTGCCCGTAAATATGTACCATAGGTTTATCCGCCCAATATGACTGAACCACATAGTAAACTTCCTTTTTAGTAAGATCTCGTTCTACTACGCCTTTTTGGTTCATGTAAGGGAGCGGATTATCAAACCTTATGGGGGTTGAAAAATCCTTAAATACCCAAAATGCCGATCCGCTTAACCAGGGCATTGTTTCCTGCTCTTTCAAAGTCCAATCGAACAGATTACAGGTAGCATTCTCGCTCCAATCCCCGTTCTTTAAGAGCTTTGCCGAATTATTGAATAATGAAGTATCAATTACTCCGTCACCGGTCCTGATATTCTCCAAAGCCTTGTCGGATGATTCAGCATTACGGCCTGAATAACTGTCGCCGCCCCATTCCGCATGGAAGAGGTGCTTTACTTTTTTAACTTCATCTGCTGTGAACTTTTTGTATTCAGTATATTCACCGCTATACCAGCCGGCCCATATCGATGGTGAATAAACGTTGGGAATATCTTTACAAAAATCGCAACGGCGGATAACCGTTTTTCGGGATGGATCAAGTTGATGGGCCAAATCATTTTGTTCGCTCATAAACGCCCTTATTTTTGCTTTATCAAACTCAGGGAAATCACCCGGCCAATCATTTTCATTGCCCAGCCCCCAAAGTATAATTGAAGGATGGTTATAATGTTGATGGATCATATTAGTTAGCATATGGCGGGCTTGCTGTTTATATTCGTCGCCTCCTAATCCGCCTCTGCACCATGGCTCTTCTTCCCATACCAGTATACCAAGGCTGTCACATAAGTTTAAAATGATACGTGATTGCTGATAATGCGCAAGCCGGATAAAATTTGCCCCCATGTCTTTTATAAGCCCCATCTCTTTGCGCATCATGGTATCAGTCATAGCTGCCGCTACGCCTGCCTGGTCTTCGTGCCTGTGGGTACCACGCAGGAACAGGCGCTTACCATTTAAATAGAATGGGCCGCTATCTGCAAATGAAAAATCGCGGAAGCCTATCTTTTCCTTTCTTACATATTCGCCTGCGCAAAATTCTACTGTATACAGATAAGGATCGCCCGGCGACCATAAATGCGGCTTACTGATATTGAATTTATTGATCTGGAATGTCCGGTCCTCATCAATGTTTGTGCAATTGTAATTTGTTGCAGCAACCGTTTTACCCAATGCATCAGTTATTTTAACAGTTCCGCTTATCTGCTTTATATGCTCCGGATTATAAAATGTGGCCTTCACATCAATAAAACCCGTATGGTATTGTTTATCTAATGCAGCAGTCGCAAACAAGTTGTCGACGGCGACGTTAGGCTGATAAACCAAATTCAAATAGCGGTAAATGCCTCCGTAAATATTGAAATCCGATAACTGTGATGGTATTGTTTCTGCATCGCGCGAGTTATCACAACGTATTTCCAAAGGGATCTTGCCTTTAAATTGCGTGGCGTAGGCTGTGGTCTTTTTAAAATCTTCAACAGCCTGGGTAATATCTACAAACCACTCGTCATAACCGCCAACGTGTGTACCCACTTTAGTGGTATAAACATAAACCTCTGTTTTTTGACCCGCGCCTTCAAAGTGTAGTATGGTATGCCCATTTTTGTACGGATTATTTACAGATAAACGCGTGCGGTACCAGCCGGGCCCCTGGTAATAATTTATGTCAGGGTCTACAGCATCGCGCATGTTAAAGCAGTGCGGCAAAATTACTTTCTCCCATATCGGGTAATTTTCGGGGCCATCCTTAGTTAGTGGCCGCACGGTCTCCCATATGCTGCCGATATCCTGTTTTAAAAACTCCCAATTATTATTCAGCCTTATTTGTTGCTGGGCTTTTATCGCCTGGCTTATCAGTAAAACGATCACAAAAAGAAGAGCCCTTTTCGTAAAGATGTATCGTTGCGATTTTACGGGTGTTACATCCATGGCGTTGGTTGCGGGTATATTTTAAAAACCATTTTAAGATCAACGTCAGGGTATTTACCCTCAGCCAGGCTACAGATGTCCAGCATTTCACTGTAACCCATAGGTTCTATTTGTTTATAGGGCCATACTTTTTGCTTTAATATATAAGGCATCAGCCATTCAATACATTTTTTTATTCCCCGCCCATCTTTTTCGGTATGCCATAGATCGATATCCAGGTGATCAGCAAGCGTTGCTAACATACACCAGCCACTAAGGTTCATGTTTGAATACCCCCATGATTTTGTACGTTCCAATTCAAGGGGCTGTTTGCCGTCTGTGGTAAATTGCACATCCATTCGTGCAATGGTCCGGTTTTGTATTGCCTCGCGGGCAACATTATCTTCACCACAAAAAAGGGCAAAGTCTGCCACCTGCATGTCGTAAAAAGTGCCATGGTTATTTTTTGCTCCTCTCTCATCATTCCCGTTTTTACTGGTTAGCAACCATTTTAAGTACTCGCTAAACCATTGCTTTACGCCAGCCCGTGTGTTGTCTGTAATACTTTTGCTATCGGCCATCATAGCAAGGGCATCAGGAATATTTGCTAACGCCCTGCTTTCAATTATGCCCGTACCGCGCCCATCATTAACCCCCGGAACGTATTGTGCATAGTTGAAGTTGGGGGCCATTTTTGTATCAGCATCAATAAACCAGGTACTCATTAAGCTTGCGGCTTTTTGTGCGTATTTCTCATTGCCAGTAAAATAATAGGCAAAACTTAGTTTTTTAACGCTTTCACACAATTCGTGAAGTTGTGAATCATCGTGAAGCAGCCGGATTTCCGGATTGCGTTCCCCATCTTTTCTGATGTAGGGTTTGCCATCGGGTTTTGACGGATCAGGCCACCAATAGGGCGCCTGGCTCATATAATCATGTGGGTTATCGCTCGGTGCTACCTTTGTTTTATGCAGTGTCACCGAATACGGGCCGGCGGTTAATGCCTTATCAGCATCAGCTAACAAAATATCAACTTCCCTGGTAATTGTAGTATCGCCGCTGTTGTATTGTTTTTTGAGGATTGATAATTGTTGCTCGTTTTGCAATAAAAAGCCAGTTGCAACTTTAGTTTGTGCTGAAGCATTTAAACCTGCCATAATTAAAATAACAGGCAGGCACCGCTTGAAATTTATTTTTTTTAACATACTTACAATTAAGATTTATAATTTATTGATTAAATTGAAAGGATGAAAATCACGGCTTCGCGCTGCCTATAGTGATTTTAGCGGTTTGAACGCCTACCTTTCCATTCATGTCGCTGCCCTGACAGATAATGGTGTATTTCGTTGATTGATCCGCAGCATAAAACGACACGGTTGCTACGCCGTTCCGGTCGGTAATAATGTTGGGTGCCCAATGTATGGTTGAGCGTATATCAGCATTATTTATATTGCCTTTTACAGCATATCCTGGGCGATAAAACTGCTTATAATCGGCAAGGGCCAAAGGTGTATAAATGTATATCCCGGTAGCCCGCTGTACAAAAGGGCCTGTACCGCCGCGCGTTGTTATTTCCAGGTAAGCAAAATCAGCACCGCGCGGGCCGGTAGCATCAGCCGCAAGTTGATCGTCTGCGCTTAAGTTTTTAGCGCTATAACGGCCATTGTAAAGGTAATTTACTTCTATACCCAATATATCTTCGGCTGATATATAGTCAAGATATTGTTTTTGATAGTCATAGTGCTCATTTGGCTGGCCGCTATTTGGCTGATAATAGTTGTCAATATCTGTACCATCAAATACAAGCCGTACCCTTTTTTCTTTTATAAAGTACTCCATATTTGTTTTCTTTCCGCTGTCCTTATAAAAGCCCGCACGGAAGCCTTTTACTTTACTTAGCATCACATCCAGCAAACTGGCTTTTCCTGCAGCTACCATTACATCTTCGGTAATAGTTTGGTCGGCCACGCCGGGGCCGTTTAAATTTTGTGAGTTTCGTATAACGGCCCTGTCCTTAACATTAACGGTATTGAGTAACCGGCCCTGGGCATAATATTGTTTTTTCTCCAGGCTGTCACGGTATTTTTTACTTGACTTAACGTAGTTTAATACTACCGTATCGGCATTTACATTCCACGGATCTAAGCGGGTTGTGGTTCCGGCGCTTACCGGTAATTTGTTCTTTTCATCAATGCTGATGCCGCCATTTATCCGCTTACCTTTTTCATTTATCGCAGAAATTACAAAAACTGATTTTCCTATTCGCGGGAACCTGTTAAATTCAAATTTCCCCATTTTATCGGTGACAGTATCCAGCTCAAAATTCTGATCGCCTTTTGACAATAGTATAACCTTTGAATTACTTACCGGGTTGTTGAATAAGTTGGTAACGGTCCCTTTTACTGTAAATGCAAATTCGGGATCATACGCTGCTTTAACAGGCTGGTTTATTTTACTCAGATCGTATCCTACCCAGCCTTGTGTTAATAATAAAGCATCCAATGCTTTCCATGCCTTTTCGTTATGCTGCAAATAATAGGCGGGGTCTTCCACATAACCTTTCAGATCCGAGGTCAGCAATAAGTTTGATACGATATTATCTGAAACTACGTTCTCAGGCTTTACCTGGCTGTCATCAGTTACCGACATTGAAAAGCTGCCTATTACAGGCTGGCCCGCTTCATCCTTAACCACAATATGCACCGGTATGCTATCCCTGGCTGCAAAAGTTTGAGCATCGGTTTTAAGCTCTATTTTCAGGTCGTCGCCGCGATCAATAAAAGTGATCCTTTCATTTACAGGCTGTTGGTTTGCATTTAGCAGTATAAAATGTGCTATCCCGGATGGGAAAAGGCTTTTGGCCACCCGGGTAGAAAAATGGTTATTACTAAAGGTAAAAGCGGCCCCATAGCATACAACATCTCTTGATACACCAATAAGATAGTATTTACTGCCACCATCCTGCTCGTTTGTATTAAAAGCAGATATGCCAATGGTATCATTATCCATTGTGTTACGTATGCTTAAAATACTGCCTGTTTTAAGCGGCACTGGCAGCGGGACAGTCCTTTTTTCGCCACCCGGTAAAATGATCTCGGCTGTGTAAGTTTTATCAGGCATTGGTGTAATATCAAATACACCCATGCCATAATGTGTTGTGCTGATCTGGGCTAATTCGTTATGGTCGCTATCATAAATAGTTCCCTGAATGACCACGCCTTTACCGTCTTCCCCAACTGCCTTAAACCCAACGTGCGATGGTATATTGGCCACCAGCGGGCCGCTTTCGGGCATAAACTGTATATCCACATCCTGTGGCCGGTTAACATTTACAGGGATTAAAGCTGTACGCGCTTGATCATTTTTATCTTGTACAACCATATTCAGGTTTTTTAGGCGGGTGTGCGGAGGTAAATTAAAATCTATGTTCAACGCACCATCCCGGGCGGTTTGTGCAGCGTTTCGCAGCAATACTTTTTTGTCATTTATCACCTTTATTTGCAGGTCATTGGTGCCGGTTTTACCATCCATCCCCGAGAACTTCATCGCCATTTTTACATTATCAGGCGATGTTAATGATGGGGACACATTTACGAGCCATGTATTTGCCTGCCCGTTACTCATATAAAAGCCCCGCTTAAAAAAATAATCATCGCCAAAATTGCGCATCCAGGTGGTGTAGGCGCGTATAGTATAAGTGCCGTTATGAACGTAAGCCTGGCTTAAAGGAATGTTACCCCAGGTGAGGCCAAGCGATACGGGGAATACCAGGCGTTTAATAACCGCATTACTGTCGTTTAGCAACTCAATATACAAGCGGCTGCTCAGAGTTGAATATTTAATGGCTTCGTCCATTAAATATCCTTTGAACCATATCGTATCGCCTGCAGAATAATAAGGCTTGTCGAACTGTAAAAACACTTTCTCTGCAGGCATTGAGCTATTATAAGTTGCTATTTTTGAGATAAGCTGGTTAATATTACCAGGAGAAGGCGTTTGTGCTACGGCTAATACGCTGATAAGATTAAACAGGATAGCCAGTTTAAGTAGAAGTGCTCTTTTTTGCATGAAGTATTTTAACCCCTGTTGGGGGCTTGTAATTGGTTACAGCGTCAAAACTAATGGCTGCGATCATCATAAACCCATGTTGTTTGCTCAATAATTGCATGGAGAATGCACTTTTTCGGGAAAGTTTAGGCATGATTTATAAGGGAATAAGGCTAATTTATTATTTAGTTTAATAATAGGTTAACCTGACATGCATTGCAGTTTTGACGCAAATAGTGTTATTTTTACATACACCAATTACTTAACCCTGGAAACGACAACCAACTTTCGCCAATTACGACGAAAAATATTGAACCGCGTTTTTTTTAGCTTGATAACACTTTTGTGTGTTGAGCATTCGTTTGCCCAGAAATCACTTATTTTCAAGCATATAAATGTTGATAATGGCCTGGCGCAAAATACTGCAATGAGCATTTTGCAGGACAAAAAGGGCCAAATATGGATAAGCACATTTGATGGATTAAGCAAATTTAACGGGATCGAGTTTAAAACTTATAAAAATGATGCCGCAAACCCCAAAAGCCTGAGCAATAATCAGATCTTTAAATTAATGGAAGACAGGGATGATAACCTGTGGATTGGCACCTTAAATGGCATAAATCGTTATGATAGTTATACAGATCAGTTTGTGCGTTATAAACTTGAAGGCTCGTCAAAGAAATATCCTGTGCTTGATATTGTACAGGATAAAAAGGGTGTAATTTGGGCAGGAACTGAGGCGGGTTTATTTAATTATGATCCGCATAGTAACGACAGTTCAAAAAATATATTTTCCAAAACCAATATCTGTAAAGATAAAATTCAGTGTTTATACATTGACCGGCAGGAGCGCTTATGGATAGGCACGGCTCAGACACTTAAAATTTATGATCTGAAAAATGGTAAGCTTGTAGCAATACCGCCGGCGTTAAAACTACAACCTCAATTATCAAATGTTATTATCAGAAGTGTTATTCAGGACCATGAAGGCAATTACTGGATAGCCACCGAGACGGAAGGCCTGTTCCTATATAATATCAAAACACAAAAATGTATTAATTATAATAAAAATAACGGGTTGACAAGCAATACCATAAGGGCCCTTATGGAAATTAAAAACAAAGAAATTTGGATAGGCACTAAAAACGGGTTGAATACCATCAATTTAATTGATAACCATATCAATACTTATAAATATGACCCCGATAACCCGGCCTCTTTAAGCCAAAATTCGGTGCGTTGTATACTAAGGGACAGGGAAGGAAGTGTATGGATAGGCACTTATAATGGAGGAATTAACGTTGTTTACAACCAGTTTGATAATTTTTATAATCTGGGGCCTAAACAGGGCAATAACAATAATGGTTTGTCATCGGGTATTGTTAACGCAGTGATGCAGGATAATGATGGATCGCTATGGATAGGTACTGATGACGGAGGTTTAAATCATGTGGACAGTGCGTTTACAGGCACCCGTGTTTATTATAATGATGATAAAAGAAACGAAGAGTTATTAGGTAACAGCATTAAAGCTATTATAAGGAATAATGACAGTACAAAGCTGTGGGTTGGTACAGGTAATGGCCTGAAGATTTTTGATAAAAAAGCCCATAGGTTTATTGATGTTAATATAATAGATAAACCATCGGCAACCGGGCTTATTCAATATTACACCTTATTGAAAGACGGCAACGGCCTATGGGTAGGAACAAATTTCAGTGGATTGTACTACATACAAAATAATAAGGTTGTTAAGCATTACAAGCCATCCGGAAACTCAAATAATTCACTAAGCTCTGCAAATATTACTACCATCGCGCAAAATGGCAATTCTCTGTGGATCGGCACCAAGTCTTCAGGGGTTAACCGTTTAAATATCCGTAACCAAACATTTGAAACCTATCAGTTTGTTGAACATCAAGCTAATAGCCTTACTAATAGCTCCATTTTGAGTATTTATATTGATTCGAAACAGAGGCTATGGATAGGTACAGACGGTGGTGGAATAAATTATTTTGATACTGCCAAAAAAAGATTTTATGCCATAACCGAGTCCGACGGGATCCGCAGCAATACTATCCACCAAATAGCTGAAGATAACAGCGGCAACCTTTGGATCAGTACTAATAAAGGGATATCCTGTATCGGGTTTAAACAATTTGAGGTGCCGTTTAATACCAGTAACTTAATTATAAAAAACTATACTTTTCAGGATGGTTTACAAAGCAATCAGTTTACAAGTGGCGCAGGGGCCAAAACTAAAAAGCAGCAATTAATTTTCGGCGGCATTAATGGGGTCACCATTTTTAACCCTGATAGCATCAAATCCAACCTTGTAAAACCTTCGGTAATATTTACCGATTTCCTGATTTTAAATAAATCGGTACAATTTGGTGCTGAAAACTCACCTTTGATAAGGCCGATTGACGAAACCAGCAAAATAACTTTAGCTTATAATCAGGCCTTTTTCAGTATAAGGTTTGCGGCCCTGAATTATATCAATCCCGAAAAGAATCAATTCGCATTTAAGCTGGAAGGCTTTTCTGATAATGAATGGCATACTGTAGTTAATCAGCAGATGGTCACCTACACCAACCTCGATCCGGGCACCTATCTGTTTAAAATAAAGGCTGCCAATAACGATGGTATATGGAACCAAACTCCACGCACCTTAAAAATTGTGGTATTGCCCCCCTGGTATAAAACCTGGTACGCCTATATGGGTTATGCCGCGATCATACTTACTTTATTATACCTTTTCAACAATTATTCGAAAAAGACAGAGCGCTTAAAAACACAACTTGAATTTGAATCTGTGAGCCATTTGAAAGATCAGGAACTGGCCCAAAAAAAATTGAGCTTTTTTATCAATATATCTCACGAAATTAAAACACCGCTAACCCTGATTATGGGCCCTATTGAGCGCCTGGTTAAAATGAATGAAGGCAATAATAAGGTTCAGCACCAATTAATGCTGATGCAGCGAAATAGCGAGCGATTAATAAAGTTGATAAACCAACTGCTGGATATACGGAAGTTTGACTCAGGCAACATGCATTTGGATGCCGCCAGGGGAGACGCCGTTCACTTCCTTAAAGAAATATCACTGGCGTTTAGCGGGCTTTCTATGTCAAAAAATATCAGCCTGGTTTTCAAAAGTGAGGTTAAGGAGTTATGGGTATGGTTTGACAGGGATAAACTGGAAAAGGTGATCTATAATTTACTGTCAAACGCCATAAAATTTACGCCCGCTTATGGCACTATCGTATTAATGGTTAGGCACGAAACCGGTGAAAACGGAGATGATATGGTTATCACGGTTGAGGATAACGGCTGCGGAATCCCTCAAAAAAACATGGGCAAGCTTTTCAAAAAGTACTACCATGATGAATATGACCAATCAAATGTACCGGGCACCGGATTAGGATTGGCATTTTCGAAAGAATTAATTGAATTGCATTATGGCACTATAAAGTTAGATAGTAAACCCGAACAAGGAGCTGAACGTGGTTGTACCCGTGTTGAAGTGAGGCTGCCTATGGGTGATAGGCATTTTAAGCAAGGTGAAGTTATTGAACATTTTAAAAACAGCGAGGATATAACCGAGTATTTACCAACGGAACCATCAGTAAATCAGCGAATATCTTTACGTAAAATTGAAATACTGAAAAATGGCCTGAAGGAAAAAATTTCGATTTTGATTGTTGAAGATAATGAAGAGGTGCTCAACTTTATAAAGACCGGATTTGAGGACGATTTTGAAATTTATACAGCAACTGATGGATTAGATGGCTGGAATTTAGCCAAGGAACATTTGCCCGATTTGATTATAAGCGATGTAATGATGCCAAAGATGGATGGAATAGAACTTTGCCGGAATTTAAAATCAGACATTGATACCAGCCACATCCCGGTAATACTACTTACGGCCCGTACACCGCTTATTTTTAAAATGGAAGGACTGGAAACCGGGGCCGACGATTATGTAACAAAGCCATTCAATTTTAGCATTCTGGAAGCAAGGGTGTGGAACTTGATTGAGGGCCGGCAAAAATTGAGGTCAAGATATCAAAAAGAGATTATGCTTGAACCCCAAAACATTGCCATAAGTGAAACAGACGGACTTTTTTTAAACAAGGTGCTGTCGTTTATTGAAGACCATATAGGTGATGAAACCCTGAATGTTGAACAGCTTAGCGATGCCGTTGCTATGCACCGCAATACTTTTACCAAAAAAATTAAAGCGCTAACAGATCAAACTGCCATTGAGTTTATCCGCAGTATTAAACTTAAGCGGGCTTCACAATTATTATCCCACGGGCAACTGAATGTAAACGAAGTAGCTTATAGTGTTGGATTTTCGGATGTAAACCATTTCAGAAAGTGTTTTAAGGAACAATTTGGCTACACTCCAAAAGAACAGATTGTTTTCAGTAAGGAAAAACCCTGAATTATTATAACTTACTGAATATAAGCAGTTTTAGCATTTTTAAAGGAACATAAAAACTTCTTAAAAGTGCATTTGACATGCATTTCTCCCCCAAAATTCATGGATTTGTATTCCTGTATGTCCATAGTTTTGTTACACAGCACATGAAAATATTTACGCTGATAATAAATCTGGCTGATTGCCAGTGCTTTATTCAGCATTTGATTTTTGCTGTAAACTAACCAATAGTATGCCCCTGGCATAAACTTTATTAATCAATTAAATTAAATAATTATGAGTAAATTGTACTTAAGGAGCCTTAGCGGCTTGTTCCTTTTGTTGATTTTTTATGGGCACAATGCTTTTTCGCAGCAAGGTGGCCTAATTTCCAAAACAGCTCAGCAAACTATTGCAGGTACAGTAAAAGACGCTAAAGGCGGTACGCTGGTGGGTGTAACCGTTTTGCTTAAAGGAACCAAAGTAGGTGCTGCTACAGATGCAAACGGTAAGTTTTCCATCAATGTTCCGGATAACAATGCCGTACTGGCATTTAGCTATATCGGCTATATCCCGAAGGAAGTTACGGTAGGCGATGCAAAAACAATTAATGTAGTTTTAACCGAGCAGGCATCGGATCTCAATGAGGTAGTGGTTACAGGCTACGGCCAAACCGTAAAAAAGAGTGACCTGATCGGGTCGATAGGTACGGTAACGGCCAAACAAATAAAAGAAAGGCAACCTACCAGCCTTGCGGATGCGCTTGAGGGGCAGATAGCCGGCGTACAGGCTGTTACCGATGGTGGCGACCCGCTATCACAGGGTACTATACAAATACGTGGTATGTCTTCATTAAATAGCGGTAATGGCCCGCTATATGTTATCGATGGCATATTAAATGATGATGCCAGCTTTTTAAACCCACAGGATATAGCAACCATTGAAGTTTTAAAGGATGCGGCATCATCGGCAATTTATGGCGTGCGTGGTGCAAATGGCGTTATTTTAATCACAACCAAGGCCGGCCAAAGCGGCAAGGCCCGCTTCAATGCAAATTATTATCATCTTTTTGGCCGCCTGGCACATAAGCTGCAAACCACTTCGGCCAGGGATCTTACCTATTACCGCCGGGTTGAAAACGGGGGCGCCGGTACCGGTGCGGCCGTAAATCCGGACTCTGTAAGTACTTATGATAATAAAGATAATGATTACCAGGATCTGCTGTATCGCACAAGCAATAAGGATAATATTAACCTGAGTATTGCCGGCGGACAAAAGGGCTTACTGTATTACGGCAGTTTAAATTATGTAAATGATCAGTCTATCATCATTAATAGTTACGCAAAAACGTTTACAACACTATTCAATGTAGATTACCAGGCTACGGATCAGTTTAAAATCTCCAACCATATTTCAGTAAATTACATTACAGGCAATTCAGTAGATGTTGGCAGTACGGCAAGCACGGTTTTTCAGCGTAATCCGTGGGTGTCACTTTACAGGCCCGATGGTTCATTAGCAGGTTATGTTGAGTCGAAGAAAAACCCCGTAGCTTATGCGCTGCTGGGCGAGAATGTTCCGACAACTTATACCATACAGGATGACCTGGTTGGAAACTATAAGATTTATAAAGATCTCAGTTTTACGGCATCGGGTAGTGCAAGGCTTGATGATTTTAATCGGCAAACTTTTATACCCTTATCTATTACTTCAGGTGCATTAGGGCCAAACAGCGGCACATCATATGTAGATAATAAATTATTATATGATCTCCAGGCCTTTTTCAACTACAATAAAACTTTTAGTGTAAACCACACATTGACTGCTGTGGCCGGATGGAGTCGTGACCGGCATAATGATAATGGCTACAACCTTGCACTTCAAAATTATTTAAGTGAAGCGATCCGTGTATCAAGTGATGCAACATTGGTTAACACCGGGATCAACAGCACGGCCACGTATAGCTCAACCGAATCCCTTTTTGCGCGGGCCCAATATGCCTATAAAGATAAATACATTGTCAGCGGTACATTCCGCAGGGATGGTTCATCGAGATTTGGGGATGAAAACAAATGGGGAAACTTTGGCGCCGGTGGTTTTGCATGGCGTATATCGTCAGAAAAGTTTATGGACTGGTCCAAAAAGTATGCGGATGACATAAAACTTCGATACAGTGTCGGTATATTGGGGAATGATAACCTGACCGATTTTGGATACTCTACCCTGCTGAACTTTGGAAGCGGCACGGTCGCGACAAACAGCGGCGTGTACAATGGCAATAATGCGGCATATGTCAGCCCGAACCTGGGTAACCCGACGCTGCACTGGGAAAAAACCACTACGCAGAACTTTGGTATGGATATTACCATGTTTGGCGGCAGATTGATCATAACGCCTGAATATTATATAAAATTAACAAATGGCTTGCTGTCATCTCAGATTTTACCCGAAGAAACGGGCTTGAAATCGGGCGCCATTAACTTAGGCAATATTTCCAATCACGGATTTGAACTGACATTGAATGCAAGCCCTGTCGCCGGTAAAACTTTTTCATGGAATATCAACGGTAACGTCACCTTCCAGGATGCAGGTTTGATCACCTACCTCAATCCCACGGCAACCGCAATACAAGGTTCCTATCTGATCAAACAGGGCGGGCACATCGGTGATTTTTACTTATTGAAAAACCTGGGGGTTTACCGGTGGGATGTATCCAATGAATATGATACCAAAGGCACCCGGCTTACCCCTATCGGCGTTAGTCCCGATGGTACAACCGCTACCGGCTACCTCGAGCCAAATGGCACACCCTATACCGGCCCTATGCATCAGCTAACAAGAAACGGAAAGGTGCTAAATGGCGGCAGCACCATCTGGCAGGACGTTAACAACGATGGCGTGATCGATGAAAACGACCGCCAGGTTTTGGGTAATGCCATTCCGAAAATACTTTTTGGGGTAAACGACTTTTTTACCTATAAAAACTGGACGTTGAGTGTCTTGTTCAATGCGGCATTTGGCAATAAGGTTTATAACTCCATCGCTAACGGCTTGAACGTAGAATCATCAAATTATACCCCTCCGACCGTGGCCGCCATCTATAATTCGTGGATACACCCGGGCGATATCGCGACATATCCCAATATGAGCGGCGCGGTTAAGGATACCTATGGTTCTATCGCAAATGGCGAAAATAGCTTATACCTGGAAGACGGCTCTTTTATACGGCTTACAAGCATTAAATTATCCTATAACCTGCCACCAACATTGCTTTCAAGGATTAAAGCGAGGACATTGAACGTTTACGCCTATGGCAACAACCTGCTCACCTGGACAAACTATAGCTGGTATGATCCGGAGTTCACGACAACCAACCCTTTACAGCCAGGTTTTGATAGCGGTAAATATCCGCGCAGAAGAGAACTGGGCCTGGGTATAAACATTGGGATTTAATCAACATAAAAAGCGTAAAAAATGAAAAGAAATTTAACTATAGCCATACTGCTGATTATAACCACAGGCATTGGCAGTTGTAAAAAAGATATCACGCTTAACCCTTCAAGCGGGGTTACGATAAACGAATACTTCAAAACGCAAGCCGATATTACAGCCAGCCTGGCTGGTATTTATTCGGCCTTCCAGGAAGAAATGGAAGGATCGGGAAGCACCAGCGACGAGGGTTATGGCGGCCGGTATAATTACTGGGGGGACGTACGGGCAGATGCTTTTAAGTCATCCACTTATGCAACATACAGCGTGATAGAAATGTCAAACAATACGCTGGAATTTTCAAACTCCGCTACTGACTGGGCAGGGCTGTATAAAGTCATCGGCCGCGCTAACCTTGCTATTCAATACTTCCCGCAGGTGCCGGCTACTGATCCTACTGTTACACAAACAATTTTAAATAACTCATTGGCACAGGCATATGCCTTGCGGGCAGAGAGCTATTTTTACATTGTAAGACTTTGGGGTGACGCACCGATGTGGACAACAGCCTACCTTGATATTACGCAGTCGGGAAGCAAGCCCAAAACCAAGGCTTTGACCCTGATCGACTCTTTAATTATACCCGATCTTACAAAAGCTTATTCATTGATCCAGAAAAATCAAACCCCAACGGTATGGTATGTTGGCGAAGGTGCAATCTGTGCAATAATGGCGGATGTGTATATGTGGAGGGCTTCTGTTACAGGCGGAGGCGGCACTGCCGATTATCAGAAAGCGATTACCTGGTATCAAAAGCTTTTCCTGGCAAAAGGTCCGACAGGTAAAGTATACACTGGCCAAACGGCAAATGATATTGAAACGCAAATAAACTGGAAGAACGTATTTCTGAATCCTACGCAGTCCATTGAACCCATTTGGAGTATCAATTGGGACTATACCGTCAATGGCTGCGCATGTATCCCTGTATTTGTTGGTTTAAGTAATAACTATGTTCAGCTGGATCCGAATTTCCAGGCTAAATGGAAACTTCAGTATAAAATAGATACACGTGTAGCCAAATCTATCGATACGCTAAATACACTGAATCACATTAATCTACTGTATAAGTATTATAATTTAATACCTAATAGTACGGGTATAACGCCTGTGGCCGGTAATCTTAACTTTAATCCTTATTTACCGATGTACCGCTTAAGCGATGTTTACCTGGAGTATGCCGAGGCCAGCGCACAAACCGGCGATCTGGCAACTGCATTACAATACCTGAATTTTATACATGTAAGGGCAGGTTATCCGGCATACGCTTCGGCAGACCTGCCGTCATCCGGTGCAATGATCGATGCCATTTTGCAGGAAGATCAATATGAATTGCTGGGAGAGGGCAAACGCTGGTTCGAACTGATCCGTACCAATCATGTACATACGATTATGGATCCGATACTGAACTTACGCAATGGGGTTACCGATCCAATTACTGGTATAACCACACCGGCAACCACAGGTTTTATCGATGCGCCAAACCGGTATTTCTGGCCGATAAGTCAAAGCGCGCTGAATGCTAATACATTATTAAAACAAAACCCAGGATATTGATTATGAAAAAGATAAATTTTATTGCGATAGCGATCATATTGACATGCTTGAGTTTATCCACAATGTTTTCAAGCTGCCTTAAGCTGCAAAAAGATTATAACAGAAAAACAAATGTTGACACCCTTGATGCGCATTTGTATAAAACAGCATGGGCCTATTTAAAGGCACGGGCGTATGACAGCGGCACCGATACTATATTTCGCAGAATGTATGATGGCATTATCTATTCGGGCATTGATACCAATGAATATATTAAATCAGGCCGTACATTTATATTTTTATCGAACAGTGAAATTACTACCGCAAAAACGGGTTTATGGGCGGTAATCCATAATAACGGGGCTGCCGGTAAAAGCTGGGCAAGCTATTCTCCGGCGGATGTGAAGAACTACTTATTGTACCTTATAGCGCAGGGTTATTACTCGCATTATAACCTGAAGCTGGCTGATGTTAAATTTACCACACTTGCCCCGGCAGGAGTATACACGGCAAATCCGCCTGGGTTCACCTTTCCGGGAACTTATGTTTCCAACCCAAATTCGGTAATGATTGCCCATGTTTCCAATGCAAACACGGTAACTTCACAGCTTGATTATCCCATTGTGCTCAATAGTGCCATAAACGTAACTTCAAGCGATTTGGAAGCAACAAACGGTATCGTGCAGGTGATCAACTCAGGAAGCAGCGTGCTTACCCCAACCATACCCCAATAATTTAATCAGATGTTATCACAGCAGAGGCTGCTGTGATAACACCTTACCAGTACACACAAACTGATCCCGACTGAATGAAAAAAAAAATTCTTCTAATTTTTGCCCTGGTCATAGCAAGTATTAAGGTGAACGCCCAATATGTAAGTTTATCCAATGATGAATTTTCAAAACTTAAAAGTTTGATCAATAGCGATTCAACTGCCATGGCGGCTTTTGAGCAATTTAAATCATTAGCTAACAAAGCATTAACCGAAGCGCCAGACCCAATTGAGAAAATTACATCCGAAGGAAAACTCGCCGGTGACCCTGATAAAATAAAAACTACAAAATCTCTTGAAGATGCCCGCAAAATTTATGCGCTGGCATTGGTTTATAAAATAGATGATAATAAGGCTTGCCTTAACAAAGCATCAGAATATTTACTAGCGTGGGCCAAAGTCAATAAATCAAGCGGCGACCCGATAGATGAAACCAGGCTTGATGATTTTGTTACAGGGTATGACATTATACGCAATGACGTTACCCCTGAAATAAGAAAGACTATTGACGGCTGGCTGCTGGCTATAGCCGACGGTGAATTGAATAGTAAATATATGGCGCCAGGAAGAGGTACTGCCATTAATAATTGGAACTCTCATCGTATTAAAATTATCGCCATGATTGTTTATACACTGCATAATGACAACTATGGAAAGATTATTCAGCAGGAACTTATAAAGCAAATCGCGATAAATTTATATGCTGACGGTTCTGGCTATGATTTTAAAGAAAGAGATGCTTTGCATTACCATATCTATACCCTTGAGCCATTAATAACAGCAACAACAATAATCTACAGGGCAACCGGTAAGGATTATTTTAATTATGAATCTGAAACGGGATCATCAATAAAGAAATCAGTCGATTTTTTAGTCCCCTTTGTTACCGGCGAAAAAACTCATGGTGAATTTTTAAACAGCCATGTTGCATTCGACATGAAAAGGGCAAAAAACAATGAAAAAGATTATCAGCCAGGCGCTAAGTTTAATCCTTTAACCGGAATACATGTTTTGGAACAAGCTGCATATTTTAATAAAAAATATTTGGTGGCAATACAGCAGGCTGCGCCGCAAAACAGCCGTCATAATAACGACTGGGAATTAATATTAAACAAAGTACGTAAGCCATCAGGGTTAAATTAAGGACTTCAGATCTTAAAAAGATGAATACAAAAAATATCAGGATTCAAATAATTATAATACTTTCTTTATTGGCTGTAAAAACTACCGCGGTTGCACAAAAGGTTGATGTGGCTAAACAATTTAAATATGCGGAAGAGCAAACAAGTTATATGTTAGATGCGCTTAAAACGGCAGATACAAGTAATGGATTGGTTTCCCCGCGCACTTTCGAGGACGGAAAATTAAAGCTTGTTAATTCAAAAGATTGGACCAGCGGGTTTTTCCCTGGCATTTTATGGTATTTATATGATTATACCCATGATGAAAAATGGCTTAAGCAAGCTCAGCTATTTACCGCTAAAATCACCAATGAACAATATAATAAAACCACCCACGATCTGGGGTTTATGATCTATTGCAGCTTTGGTAACGGATACCGGCTGACAAAAGATGAGCGTTATAAAAAGGTAATCATACAGGCAGCCCGTTCATTAAGCACACGTTTTAATGAAAAGGCTGGTGTTATACGCTCATGGGACCATAATAAGGACAAGTGGAAATACCCGGTTATTATTGATAATATGATGAACCTTGAATTGCTGTTTAAAGCCACTGAACTTACCGGCGATTCATCGTTTTACAAAATAGCAGTATCACATGCTGATCAAACCATGATCAACCATTTCCGGCCCGATTATAGCTCATACCATGTGGTTGATTATGATCCCGAAACCGGCAAGGTAATTCAAAAAAATACGGCCCAGGGTTATAGTGCAGAGTCGGCGTGGGCGAGAGGGCAGGCATGGGGGCTATATGGTTACACCATGTGCTACCGCGAAACGGGCGACAAGAAGTATTTGGTCCAGGCACAAAACATTGCCAAATTTATTTTTAACAACCCAACACTTCCCAAAGATCTTATTCCGTATTGGGATTATAATGACCCCGCTATTCCAAATGCGCCGCGTGATGTGTCTGCCGCTGCAATTATGGCTTCTGCCTTATACGAATTGTCAACTTACAGCACTGGTAATGATTATAAAGAAAAAGCGGATGTAATACTTGCCAATTTAAGCAACCATTATAAAGCGCCGCTAAACACCAATGGCGAATTTATATTATTACATAGCACAGGGCATAAACCCGCAAAAAGTGAAATTGATGTGCCGCTCACCTATGCAGATTACTATTACCTGGAGGCTTTGTTAAGAAGCAGGAAGTTTGCAAATGCTGAATAGTATTGATAATGAAAAAGCGTTAATTTCTTAATAAATTACCAATGAAAAACATCATAATATTAGTTAGCTGCCTGTTATGCGCGTTTACAGGCGCCTGGGGTAAAGTATACAAAGTTACCAGTGCGGATGAGTTTAAAAAAGCTAATGATTTGGTTGTGGCGGGTGACGAAATAGTGATAGCTAACGGCAATTACAGCGGTTGGGAATTAGTTGTTAAAACTATTGGAACTGCGGATAAACCTGTTATCATTCGCGCTGAAACGCCTGGGAAAGTGACGTTTTCGGGTGATGTAAATAAACCTGTATTTCAGCTAAATGGTAGTTATACAGAAATTTCGGGTTTAACTTTTTCGGAGTGCAATGTATTTAAATCTCAGGGTGGCAATGGTTTTCTGATCGAATTAAAAGCTACCAGGTATTGCCGGATCACTGAATGTGCGTTTACCAGGAATACTGCCAAATCGCAGTTTATGCCCATCGTTGTGATATCAGGTAATGCCGAACATAACCGGGTAGACCATTGCAATTTTACAGGTAATATAGATAACCAGGAGCTGCAGGTAAAAATTACAGATGACGCAACGCCTGTTTATACACTTATTGACCATAATGAGTTTAAGGATAAAGACAAAGTAACCTGGAAGGTATTTAACGGTGGGGAATGCGTACAGATAGGCCAGGACCCGGTATTGCTGGGTACCCGGTATGCTTATTCAGTTGTGCGCGATAATCGTTTCATCCACTGTAATGGCGAAGCAGAGGTGATCAGCAATAAAAGTTCAGGAAACAGCTATATCAATAATTACTTTGAAGATTGCCATGGCGAACTGGTTATGCGTGGGGGACATGATTGTTTGATTGACAGCAATACTTTCAAAGGCGGAACAGGCGGTATCCGGGTTAACGGAACGCATCATATTATTACCAACAATGTATTAAGCGGATTACCTGTAGCTATCAGGTTAATGTATGGCATGGCAAAAGGTAAAAACGAAATTGGTTTTTACATTGCCGCAAGTGATTGCCTCATAAAAAATAACCGGATAACTAATGCCGCTACCGGTATTTTAATTGGTGACAATAAAAATGCGGATTGGACAGGAAAGTTTGATACAACGAGCTATCCTTCACCTACCATTCAGAATGTTGCACCTTTTAATAATACCTTCGTTGATAATACAATCATTGATACAAAATTACCGGTTATGCATAATGAGAATTAGGATTTTGCAACCTATGTTATTTTTCGAAAGAAAATCAATGGCATAGCGGATTTGAAACACTACTCTCTCGGCGGGAGTTTACAAAGTACAAATAAAGTGTTCAAAAAATCTCCCATGTCAATCTCTTTCTTAATTATCTTAACAGCTATTCCTACAACTTTATTTAACATCGCTTCTTCGTTACCCGTATAGAAGTTTCGATCCATGATTTTGTTTTTATTGGGCGATCTTCTATTCTCTTTGCTTTTCTTTTACCGTTTTAATATTCTCTCAAATCTCCCCGAAAATGTTCTTTTAAGTTTCATACTTAATTTGTATCTTGCTCTTCTAAACATCAATCACATTGAGCCAACCGTTTAAAGGGGCCACTTTTTCATAAAACTTATAGAAATAGTCGCTGCGCGCATTGGCGACGAAAAACATAGCTTTTTGCTTTAGCCTTTTAAATCTTTTTCACATTCGCATAATTCTCAATCCTTTTTTAAACCTCAAACTTAAATTCTTAAACAATGTCATTTAACCCACTGGAAGATCAAAACTATTATTTAATCGTTAAACACACCCAAAAAGCAGTAGGCTTTGAAAACGGAACAAATGGAAGCGGTCTCAAGCAGCAAGCTTTTGTCCCTGATAATAACCTTCAAAAGTTCTATTTCCGCCGTGCTTTAAATGAAGATTTTTTTCGGATCACAACTGCCGGAGACCGAAATAAATATCTGACCGTTGATGGAGGGAGGCAAGATAATCTTGCGGCAATAATTCTTTGGGAGGCCGGGGATCACAATAAATTTAAACTAATACCCGCAAAGGACGGTTATTACCGTATAGAGGTGGTTCATAGCAAAAAGTTTTTGGAGGTATATGGCCTTAGCACCCTGGACGGAGAAAATGTAGTACAGCACTCTTTGTCAAAAACCGACAACCAACTGTTCAAAATATTGCCGGTATTTAATGATATTGTTGGCGACGACACCACATCTTACTCTACAAATAACGATATGGTACGTACTATCGCAATCGGAGTAGTTTCGGGTGGGATGGGATATGTAGCCGGGCCATTAGGGGGCCTCTCAAAAGGAGCGCTTGATTATGTTTGGAAGCAGGATGATCAATTGGCAGACATGTGGAATAAAATGAAAGTCCATATGGATCAGCGCATGCGGGCATTAATTGATGATGTGCTTACCGATGGCCTAAAAGACATTATTGACGGCGTACTGAAAGCCGTAAAATATATTAATGATACTGATGAACCCAGAGGTAAAGGCGACGCGCTGGCCAGCCAGCTGCAAATTATGGTAAATAAAGAGCCTGTTTTTTTCAATTCGAAATCAAAAAAAGCAATACCCTACACAATAGTTTATGGAACACTGGCAATTGCGTTAAAACACCTGATGCTGGCCGAATACAGGAGATTATACATTTATAATCCCCCGCCGTCTTTTGAAACGCTGTCAGATAAAGCGAAGCAGCTTACAAACAGTATTATTGAATACACCAAAGCAATTGACGATTTTAAAGCCAAATCTTTGAAAAAACGCCTCAGTTGCATCAGGGCTGAAGAAAAACCTGAAGATGTGCCGGCCGATGTCACCTATAGTATTTACAGGGATGATTATGACAGTTGGACACCTGCATACAGCACTAGTGACGATTTACTTTTGCATAAAGACTTTTACGATTTTGCTATACAGCAGCGAAAAAAATACATAGGCACCCGATACGCCATGGAATTGGATGAGCTGTTGAGCATTGTTAATCTGTGGAAATGTTATATCCCTAAAAAAGCAAAGGATTTGGACGGGGCTGCCACAGCGGCATCAAAAGCTGCCAAAGACAGGATAGAAAAAACTTTTGCAGAGACCAGTTCCCAGGATCCATTGCAATTGCTTACTATCCTTATTAAGGATGTGGCAGCAACTATAGATAATAAAGACATTAAAAGGGATATTACCGATGCAGGTTCTGATATCTTATCGCGGGCTCGGTTAATGGAGGCAGATGAGGTAAAAAAAGCGTTCGTGAAATCTGTTGAAACTATCTATAAAAATATTGAGTTTGCAAAAGCATACCAGGATGGATACCAGGAAGTCCTAGATCTGCATGCTGCCGCAAAATCGCGAAAGGAGGTTACTGTAGGTATTTTTGGCGGCAATAAAGCAACAAAGACATTCGACAATACAGGTAAAATCACAAAGATAGTGTTATACTATGGTATATTTGGAATTTGCACTGGGATTGAAGTTTTTTATGACGGGGCAAGTACCGGTATATGTGGTGTTGGCGGTAAAGCTAAAAAAGAACTTAAACTTGAGGAAAATGAATATGTCAGCAGCGTAAGCGGTTATATGAATGAAATAATAAGTGGCATTTGTTTTGAAACACAGCTTGGAAACAGTGTTGATACCAGTATTGTTCTTAATAACCACCGTTCAAGGTATTTTATTGCCGACTTACCCGACACATTAAATGCAAGGCTAATCGGTATTTCGGGCGCTCATGACGGTATATCAATACAACAATTATCATTTAAATGGGAGTATGATTATGTTGACTATTCGAAATTGATTCGGTGAGGAATTATTTTTCCTCATCCAGGCGCGTATAGCGGGCAGAAGCCCCGGGCGCAAGGCTACACATGACCTGCAGATATGCAGCCGACAATCGAGGTAGCCCGCTTGCAAAACGGGCGGGCTACTTTTATAGCACCTTAAGCCACTTGCCAACTCAAAGGATGAAGATAGTTTATTGTCATAAGACATTGGATGTTTAAAAAATCCAGCATGTTAAATTCATTGAACACATTAAATGAGAAAAATTACAGCAATTACTCACTTTTGATTGTCCGAATTTTTTCTCATCATATTTCGTTAAGATCCATTCTACAATCATCAGGAAGCCATAAATGTGTTTGATTAATTTCCCGGTGTCAGTACCTCACCTACAATACTCCAGTCCTTTTCCATATAAATCTCCGTTATCCGGTGCTCGCCGTCCACATGGTTCAACGCCTCGGCGATATCATCTTTATCGACCCGGCATTTGTTTCGGCAATGCTGAAGCGCCCCGCCATTTTCTTTTCAGACTGCCGGCAGTGCTATAAAAAATACCGTGCCCTGTCTTTCCTGGCTTTCCAGCCAGATCTGTCCATGGTTAGCTTTAACGAAATCTTTCACCAGCATCAGGCCCAAGCCGCTCCCTTTCTCTTTTTGGGTGCCGAAGTTTACCTCCAGGTTGCCGGTCAGGAAAACGTCCTGCTGCGCTTTGCTGATACCAATCCCATTGTCGCGGACCGTAAAAATCACTTGCGCTTTGCCGGCCGCCCGGGCCGCTTCCACGCTTATCACCCCGCCCTCATGGCTGAATTTGATCGCATTGGAGAGCAGGTTGCGGATAATCAGCTCCACGTGGTCCGGATCGGCATGCACAAGCAGGCCACCGGCGACACTGGAGGCCATGCGTATATGCTTTTGTGATGCCTGTTGTGATAAAAGGCTGAGGCAGCGGTCGATCACCGTTTTGGGGTCAAAATCAGAAGGGTTGACCTTAATACCCTGTAATTGTGCCTTCCCCCATTCAAATAATGCCTGCAATAGTTCGAGGGAGGCAGTCGTTTGCCTGCGCAGGTCGGCGATCATTGCGCGTATCTCTTCCTGCGTGAAATCTTCCGTTTCCATCAGCTCAAACAACTGTGCGGCACTGCCTGCCGGGCCTTTCAGGTCATGCCCGATGACTGAAAACAAAGTGTCCTTTACCCGATTAGAGGCCTTGAGCTCCCGGTTCAGCGATCTGATCTTTTTCAGGTAGAACCACAACAGCAGCGCGATAAGCATAACGGCGATCAAAATAATCAGCCCGATATACAGTTCGCTCCGCTCCTGCCGGTCAATCTTTTGCAAATGCCCGATCTGCTCCTGCGAGCGCTCCAGCGCATAGCTGCTGTCGAGCGCGGCGATATCTTTGGTCGTGTCGGCATGCAGCAAGCTGTCCAGCAAGTGGTGCTGCTCTTCCAGCGCGTCCATCGCTTCTTTATAATTCTTTTCCTGCCGGTAGACACCGGCCATGGCGTCGTAGATACGTGCCTCCAATTGCGGCTGGTGCAGGTTTTGCGCGATGACAAGCGCCGTCTTCAGATCGCCCAGGCTATTTGCGGCATCCTGTCCTTTCAACAAGTCTGCAATTTGGATAAGCGCCCTGGCCTGTTCCTCCGGCTGCTGATATTTTTTTGCTTCCGCGAGCGCCCGTTTATAGGTTTGCAGTGCTTTGCCCTGCTGTCCTTCTTCCTGGTAAACAGTTCCTTCTTGATCCAGCAGGTAAACCTCCTTGTCCCTAAAACCTGGTTTGCTGCTACCCTGGATGCCTTCGCGAAAATAGCGCAAAGCTGAGGGATGGTCGCCTTTTTTAAGGTAAAGGTTACCGATGGTTTCCAGGAGGGCGAAATAAGCTTCCGGCTTCTCCTTCTGCTGCTCATAAAGCGCCAGGGTTCTTAAATAATAGCTGAACGCCTTTTCGGTATCGCCCTTCTCCTCATACACACGCCCCAAACCCTCATAGGTTTCCAGGACGCCGGCCTTGTCCCGGCTGTCATGGTAATACGTCATCGCCTGATCCAGGTCCCTGGTTGCAGACGGGATGTCTTCCTCATCACCATCCAGCATGCCCAGCGCATCGTAAGTGCGGGCAATGCCTTCTGCATCATGCAGGCCGCGGAAGATACCCAGGCTCTCGTTATAGAATTTCCGCGCCAGCCCGGTATGCAGGTGCTGTGCATTGATGCTGCCGAGTTCCAACAGCAGCAGGGCCCGGCCCCGCTGGTCATTATGCTGCTCTGCCATTTGCAGGCCGGCACCGGCATAGTGCACAGCAGAGTCTGGCTGGGTTTCTGCATAAGCCTCGCTGATCTGTAGCAGCAGCTTTACTTTTTCGCTTTCAGGCACATCTTTTAACCTGCCAATAAGACCGGCCGGCGTTTGGGAAAAAGCGATAAATGGAACAAGGCTAAAGAAAACGATTAGATAACGCATAAACCAGGAGTAAAAACATGTATACGGTAGAACGCGGGCGGGAGTTTGCCCACAACTGTCCAAATTTGCAAGTGGGACAGCCCCCGTTTAGTAGAATAATTTCGTTAAAGAAAATCTTTATTTTTGTGTATCACAATCCTACCTGTTACAGATCATGAAAAAAACATGCGCCATCCTCTTAAGCCTGATTTTTTATATCAGCCAGTCTGCTTTTTCAATTAAACAGACTCCGCCAGTAAAATCTGCTATAGAAAAAGCGGCCGAAAGGGCTCTCAAAAAACAAATTTTAATTGAAGCCGCCTGGGCTATGCAACAGGCCCCCATTACCGTAACTGCATCATTTTGCCCGCGGAGCGCCGGTAGCAAGCATGATTTCTTTTCAGAGGCCGATTACTTCTGGCCAGACCCTAAAAACCCGGATGGCCCCTACATCGATCGTGATGGATTGACCAACCCCAATAACTTTGTAGCGCATCGCAAAGCGATGATCCGGTTTAGTAAAATTATCGGTGCGCTGGCCTCGGCTTATAAATTAACCGGCGATGAGCGGTATGTGAAACAGGCAGGTATTCACCTACGAGCCTGGTTTATTGATACTGCCACTCTGATGAACCCGGACCTGCAATACGCGCAGGCGGTAAAGGGCAAATTTACCGGCCGCAATTACGGTATTATCGATTCCATACATCTGATGGAAGTAGCGCAAGGTGTTATTGTAATGGAAAGCGCAATGGACGCTGAAACTACCGCCGCAATAAAGCAATGGTTTGCCGCATACATTAAGTGGCTGATGGCCAGTAAACCTGGCATAGAGGAAAAATTGACAAAGAATAACCATTCAACCTGCTGGGCCATGCAAGTAGCCTCATTCGCCAAACTTTGCCGCAACAAGGCCGTGCTTGATTCTATGCGCGCAAGATATAAGACTGTTTTATTACCCAATCAAATGGCTGCAGATGGAAGCTTTCCTTTGGAAATGTCGCGTACCAAGCCTTATGGTTATTCTATATTTAATCTGGATGCGATGACTATGCTTTGCCAAATATTATCAACTCCGCAGGATAATTTATGGGAATATGAAACCGCCGATGGCAGATCCATTAAAAAAGGAATCAATTATTTATACCCTTTTATAGCCGATAAAAGTAAATGGCCCCTCAAGCCTGATGTGATGTATTGGGACGAATGGCCCGTTGCGCAGCCCTTCCTGTTGTTTGGCGCCAATGCCTATCATCAAAATGCATGGCTCTCCACCTGGGAAAAGCTTGACCACAACCCGCAGGTAGAAGAGGTGATTCGCAATTTGCCTATCCGGCATCCTTTAATCTGGTTGTAGGTTGGGCGTTACCTGCGGCCAGACCAGGAAGCCAGTCCCGGTGAATATCATAATTATACGCCTTACATTTCTATCTCCGGAAGAAGTGTGTTACCCGGCCCTGTTATGAGCAACCGGCGTATCGGTTTTTAGCCCAAATGGTCGGCAGCTAATCATATGACGATGGAGGAGGCGAAATCAAAGTTCCTGGTAGAATCGCATATTGCACGTTATGGACAACCCGAAGAAATTGCCGAACTGATGGCATTTTTAGTTTCTCCGGCTGCAAAATGGATGACAGGCAGCGCTATCACAGGATGAATGGCGGCGAAGTGAAAGGCATTTAGCCTATATTTCTGTTTTTGCAAATACATAAATAGTAATGGAGTATTTATGTATTTGCAATAACTGTAACAGAATTCAAACACAATATAATTATAAAAAAGTGTCTCAGGTTCAACTCCTTTATATTGTACCTGATACCGGACTTATTCAGTCCCGGATAAATTAACAATTATTTTACGTTATATTGTTTAACTTGTCCGCCTTCGGCATATTTCAGTTTACCCGCCGGATTAATTTAACAAATATGGGGTTTATACTTCACCCGGTGGATACTGTAGAATCGATCAGCCCGGCTGATTTTAAGAAAAATTATGTCGACCGGCGCCGTCCGCTGGTGATCAAAGGGCTGACCAAAAACTGGCCGGCGCGCGAAAGGTGGACACCAGAATATTTAAAGGACGTTGTGGGTGATAAGGTGGTGCCGTTATATGATAATGCTAAAGCCGATCCTTCCAAACCCATCAACACGGCAGCGGCCTCTATGCCATTCGATCAGTATATCGACCTGATCCGCTCACAACCGACAGAATTGCGTATCTTTTTCTTTAACATATTTAAAAAAGCGCCGGAGCTGCTGAATGATATCGTGCTGCCGCAGGATTTGATGGGCGGCTTTTTGGAAAGCATGCCCGCAATGTTCTTCGGTGGTTCTAACTCGGTAACCTTCCTGCATTATGATATCGACCTGCCGCACATTTTTCATACCCATTTTGGCGGCAGGAAACATGTTATCCTCTTTGAAAATAAATGGAAGCGCCGCTTATATTGCATACCCAACGCAACTTATGCGCTGGAGGATTATGATGTTGCCAACCCTGATACCACAAAGTTTCCTGCGCTTGAGGGCGTGGAAGGCAGCGAAGTGATACTGGAGCATGGCGATACACTGTTTATGCCTACCGGTTACTGGCATTGGATGAAGTACCTGGATGGTTCTTTCTCCCTAAGCCTGCGCGCCTGGGATGCATCGCCATGGCGCAAAACAGCGGGCCTTTACAACCTGGCGATAAAAGGCGGCCTGGATAGTTTAATGAAACTGCTGTTTAAGGCCCGCTATGCTGATTATCGTGAAAAAGTGGCTATCAGGCGCGGCAACAGGGCTTTGCAAAAGCAAAGCCTGTAGCGCACTATATTATTATGATTTCTTGGTAATGCGTACTGCATTCAGTCCTTTGGGCCCTTGCTCCGTTTCAAAGCTAACCTGGTCGTTTTCCTGTGCCTGGTAAGTCAGGTTGTTCACATGGAAGAAAACATTGTTCCGGGTTTTCGCATCGCGTATAAATCCGTAGCCTTTTGAAGTATTGAAAAAGCTGATCACACCGCTGCTGTATATATCGTTAGGGTCTTTTATTTGTTTAGGCGTAGCTATCTGTATATCATCCGCCTGTATGTTCCTTGGTTTTACAAAGTCGGGGCGCGTATTGGTAATATTGCCGTTCTCGTCGATATAAGCCATCA
>Ga0206937_10045_pt1 | contig 41781 bp, 29 predicted proteins | sample Alteio_BWOrgHeat_11_FD_152923 | JGI IMG/M metagenome (GOLD analysis project Ga0206937, IMG submission 152923) | Enriched cells from forest soil in Barre Woods Harvard Forest LTER site, Petersham, Massachusetts, United States -... | ecosystem: Environmental > Terrestrial > Soil > Temperate forest >... | reverse complement strand
GAAACAAAATTCCGAAGTTATTTTGGCTAAGCAGCAAGTGAATGACTTTGCACTGGAGACTGCAGAGTCGCCTGTTGGATACAGCGTAAACAACGTACAAAGCCAGGGTGGTACAAGTCCTACACAAGATTTTGTAGATGCTTTTACCATGTTAAATGGCCTGGCTATAACAGACCCGAATTCAGGATATAATCCAACAGCGCCCTATGTGGGGCGTGATCCCCGTTTGGCCGCTACTGTATTTTACAATGGAAGCCTTTGGCTAAAACGCGGTGTGCAGACATTTGAAGGTGGGTTAGATAAGCCTAATACCCCTTCTGTTACCCAAACCAGAACCGGATATTACTTGCGAAAGTTTTTAGCTGATAATTCAAATAGCACTTCTTATTCTTCTCAAAGCCACAACTTTGTTTATTTCAGATATGCCGAAATTATTTTAAACTATGCTGAAGCCCTTAATGAGGTAGGGAGTACCGAACTGGCTGTACAGCAAATTATGCTGATCAGGCAACGTGCAGGCATACAGGCAGGCTCATCCGGGAGGTATGGAATTGCTGTGGGTATTTCACAAACAGATATGCGTACGCTAATACGAAATGAGCGTCGTATTGAGCTTTCTTTCGAGGAGCATCGTTTTTGGGATTTGCGCCGCTGGAAATTGGGGGGCACAGAGCTAAACAAAACACTGTCTGGAATGAAAATTACTGAAGATGTTAATGGGAACCTCACTTATCAAATAGTCCCCGTTACAACGATAACTTTTCAGGACAAACTTTATCACATGCCTATCCCATACAATGAAACGGTTACAGACGCTAACCTGAAACAAAATTTTGGATGGTAAGCTATTTAAAAATTGTAAAAAAGTATACAATGAAAAAACTCAAATTTTTTAGTATAGCAATAGTATTATGCCTGACCGGGTTGTTTGTTAGTGCCCAAAGCATGCAGATACAAGGAGTTGTAAAGGACATACACGGTACACTACCGGGTGTTTCAGTAAGCGAAAAAGGTATCCCAACTAACGGGGCTGCGACGGATGTGCACGGAAATTTTAAGATAACATTAAGAGGCACAAGCGGCGTTTTAATATTTAAACTTATAGGCTACTCGACAAAAGAGGAGAAAATTACCGGAAAACAAACCTCCGTGACCGTTACTATGGAAGTAACACCACAGGACCTAAACGAAGTTGTAGTAGTTGGTTATGGTACTGTGTCAAAGAAAACGCTTACGGGAGCACAAAGTGCTGTATCAGGGGAACAGATTCGCGAAAACCCGTCACCGAGTTTACAGAACACACTTGCAGGGCGCGTAACAGGCTTTATTACACAGCAACGAACAGGCCAGCCAGGGTTAGATGGCGCATCGTTTTTAATAAGGGGCCAAAGCTCTTTGGGAGGCGCTAACAACCCTTTGATTATTGTTGATGATATTGAATTTTCATACGATCAGTTTACAAACCTCGACCCTAATGAGGTAGAATCGGTTACAATTTTGAAGGATGCTTCACAAACATCCGTATACGGTATTAAGGGCGCAAACGGTGTTGTTGTGGTAACAACCCGTCGTGGAAAATTGGGTAAAGCACGTATATCTTTTCGGAATGATTTTGCATTGTCACAAGCAACGATTTTGCCAAAATATCTTGATGCTTATCATACGGCGTTATTGCTTGATGAGGCAAATACAAATGACGGCCAAACGCCCAGATGGACTGACGCAGATCTGACTTTGTTCCAAAATGGCAAGGACCCTTACGGGCATCCTAACATAGACTGGTATAATGTTTTGTTTAAAAAATTCTCCACACAATACAAAAGCACATTCGATATACAGGGAGGTACCGAAAATGTTAAATATTTTGTTTCGCTCAGTTATATTAACCAGGGAGGTATGACCAATGATTTTAGCTCAGGGCAAGGTTATGATGGGAATTACTACAATCACCGATATAATTACCGGTCTAACCTGGATATAAAAGCGAATAAGAATTTGGATCTACGCATCGATGCTTATGGGAATATTGGGCAGGTTAACGCACCCGATGTGTATTACCCCTCAACAAATGGCAATAAAGATGATGTATTTGGCGAGTATGGCAGCTATCTGGCACTCTCACCTTATGCTTATCCCATAAAAAACCCCGATGGCAGTTGGGGGTACTCTAATTTTCAGGAAAGTCAAACCAACTATGTTACGCCCAACATTATTGAGCGTTTAACTTTAGACGGTTACAATCGTACTAATGAGAACAATATGGTGCTTTCAAGCCAGGGAACACAAAAACTGGATTTCATTACCGAAGGTTTAAGTGCTAAAGCAGTGCTGGCTTATACCAGTAATTACACTTCTTTTCAAAGCCTGACACGTGTAAACCTGCCATCTTATATTTATGATCCCGTTGCCAATAGCTATACACCTGCATTTGCAAATATTTACAGGCTCGAAAAATTAACCACCAATTATATTCCTAACGGGCCAACAGGATCGGGTTTTACGCCATATTATGGAACTCAAAGAAGAATGACTGCCCAGGGGGATCTTAACTATGACCATAGCTTTAAAGATAATCATATTAACGCTTTGCTTTTGTATAGCTTATCAAGTTATACAACAGGCTTATTATCTACAGACGTAAATTATACAAATTATAATTTTGTGCCAAGCAATACGCTGGGCACTACCGCCAGGGTGACGTATGATTACAAAAGAAAATATATTGTAACCTTTAGCGGCGCCTATAACGGTACCGACCGTTTTGTTGCAAGTAAGCGTTTTGGTTTATTTCCTTCCGTATCTGCAGCATATAATATTGCCGAAGAGCCATTTTTTAAGAATAATTTAAGTTTTATTAATCAATTTAAGTTAAGAGGCTCATTTGGGTTAGTAGGTTCTGATGCGCTTCCGTCGGGTTTTACTTATGCTTACCTGCAAAGTTATGTTCCCAGTAGCGGGAGTGCGTCAACCAGCGGAAATCAGGGTATTTCGTTTGGCGAAACAAACGGGGTAACTCTTCCGGCAAATAATGGTATTCAGGAAGGCTCTTTGCCCAATGCCAATGTTACCTGGGAAAAAAGCAAGCAACTTGATATTGGTGTTGATTACGAGCTATTTGCCAGCAAGCTAACCGGCTTAGCTGACGTTTTCAATTACAACCGTTACGACCAGTTGATTAACCGTGGAACAGTTTCGTCGATATTTGGCCAAACATTACCGCCTGTTAACCTGGGCAAAACCAATACCAGGGGCTTTGAGGTAGAGCTTAATTATCATAACACTATTGGGAATGATTTTAGTTATAACTTCCGCGGCACGTTTTCAAAAGTAACAAGCAAAATCCTCTTTATGGATGAAGCGGCTACACAATATCCATGGCAGGCCTATACCGGTCATCCTATCGGAGCATTAAACTTATATCATTTTCTGGGCTTTTACACGGCAGCTGATATAACTAATCCGGCAGTTGCCAAGGCTGCATCCGGGACTACCAAGGCCGGCGACTTAAAATATCAGGATTTAAACGGCGATGGTGTTATTGATTCAAAAGATCAGTCTGTTCGCAACATTACCAATACGCCCGTAAATACATTTGGTTTTCAGGTAGGGTTTGGCTATAAGGGTTTTACTGTCAGTGCTTTATTTCAGGGCGCCACAGATTTTGATATAGCCGGATCTGAAGAGGCTATTCGCGCATTTTCCGCCAATTTGCAACCTATTCATGAACAAGCCTGGACGCCTGCCTTAGGCGATAATGCGAAGTACCCTTACCTTACTACAACGCGTACAATCAGCGACCCATCAAACCCTTCCGATTTTTGGGCTATATCAGGCAATTATCTGCGCTTAAGGACAGCAGAAATTGGTTATAGTTTTCCTTCAAAAATGATTCAACGAATTGGTTTGCAGGGTTTACGAGTTTACATGAGTGGCAATAATTTGATCACATGGTCAAACGCATTTAGTAAATACGCTTTAGACCCCGAAGCAACTTATGGAACTGCTGAACAGAACTATCCGCCTCAGCGTATTTATAATTTAGGCTTAAGTGTGACATTTAATTAAATAATAAAACTATGAAAAGTACTTTTCTTATTTTACTGACTATAATTCTTTTTTCGGCATGTAAAAAGAGTTCGTTTTTGGACAATAAAACCAATAATGCGCTTAATGTTAATACTGTCTTTTCTGATAGTGTGAACACCATAAGCTTTTTAACCCGTATTTATGATGACGAAGGGTTTGCCTTTTATAAAACCAGGTGGGAAAACGGGGCCCAGGAGCAAGCTACGGACGATTCTGAATTCAGTTTATCAAATCCGGCTCGTCGTCCTGTAATTCTATATTCATCAAATTACACAGCTGCAACTGTGCCGGGGTTTAACGAAGTTTGGGTAACTCCCTGGATGGATATCAGGAGTGTGAACCTTTTACTTTCAAAATTACCCACTACTCCATTAAGTAAAGCAACGCAAACAAGGGTATCCGGCGAAGCGCGGTTTTTACGCGCCTGGTATTATTATAACCTGCTAATTAATTTTGGCGGCGTACCTCTAATAGGGGATAAAGTGTATACTATTACCGATGTGGTAAACCTGCCCCGGAGTACATTTGCCGATTGCGTTACCTATGTGTCAAACGAATTGGATGCTGCTGCTACCATTTTACCTGTAAGTTACCAGGGAAATGATTACGGCCGTGTAACCAAGGGTGCCGCCATGGCTGTAAAGGCGAAATTGCTGCTCTTTGCAGCCAGCCCGTTATTTAATGGTAATACTTATCCGGGTTTGAACCCTTCCGCAACAATTGCAGCAGCAGCAGGATATCCTACTTATAGCGTTGCCCGCTGGCAAGCTGCTGCCGATGCCGCTAATGCCGTTATACAATCAGGCACTTATTCGTTAGTGGTTGATAACAGTACAGCACCGGGCTACGGATTTTATAATATGTTTCTGCAAAGAATGAATTCTGAGTATATCTATTACCATAATCGCTTTGCCAATAAAGATTTTGAAGCATTTTACCTTTGCGGCACGCGGGGAGGCTCTCATTACGGAACGCCAACAGAAACGCTCGCCGAAGCTTTCCCGATGAATAATGGAAAGGCAATAACAGACCCAACATCCGGGTATGACCCGACCAACCCGTATGTTAACCGCGATCCAAGGTTTGGTTATTCCATCATTTATAACGGCGCGCCCTATTATAATTTATCAACCAATTCCATTATTCCTGTATATACCTATGTTGGTGCAGCTACTGATGGGTTTGTGTATAATTCGGCTACAACCGGCCCATCAGGATATTATTCAAGAAAAATGTGCGATGCAACCTTAAATGGCAATAGCCCCGGCAATACAAACAGAGGATGGCCGCTGTTACGTTATGCCGAGATATTACTTATTTATGCAGAGGCCATTAATGAAACCGGACAAACGGCACTGGCGTATCCTGCTCTGCGGCAAATCCGGGCAAGAGCGGGTATAGCGCCAGGTACAGATGGCAATTATGGTATGGCCGCTAATATGGACGTTGCGACGATGCGGGCATTTATTCAAAATGAAAGACACATTGAACTGATGTACGAAAATACCCGTTGGGACGATGTGCGCAGGTGGAAAATTGCGATGGTTACTCAAAATGGCCCCAATAAATTAATGCAAATCACAAAAAATGCTGACGGAACATTTACCTATCAGGTTGTTCTTTCGCATTGGACGCACTCTTTTAACGAAAGGAATTACCTATTGCCGATACAAACCAGCGAAATAAGCAAAGCGCCTGCTATGGTACAAAATCCTGGTTATTAAAATTTTATACATTAAAAATAGGTTATCGCAAATAGCCGTCTGGCCCGAAACCCGGCGGCTATTTATCAATTTACAAGAAGCTACCTCTATGAAATTATATACGTTACACATAAATGCCATTGCTTTAATTATCGCATTTTTATGCTTGGCTTCTGCCTCAAAGGCCACTGCGCAGGATACCCGTTACCAATACCTTTCAGGACCAGATAAGGATCACACTGTTGCCTGGGACTTCTTAATAAATACCGGAATGAAAAGTGGGTCCTGGAGTAAGATACAGGTTCCATCCAATTGGGAACAACAGGGATTTGGTACCTATAATTATTTCACGGATACAAAAAACCCAAGTGAGCAAGGCAAATACAAGTATAATTTTAAAGTCCCTGCATCAACTTCAGGCAAAACCATCTTTATCGTTTTCGAGGCATCGATGACTGAAACTGAAGTGAAAATTAATGGACAATTAGCCGGACCGGTTCACCAGGGAGGCTTTTATCGGTTTAAATATGATATAACCAAACTACTGAATTATGGCGCCGATAATTTATTAGAAGTTACCGTGAGTAAAAGATCAGCCAATGAATCAGTTAATAAGGCTGAGCGAAAAGCTGATTTTTGGCAATTTGGGGGGATTTTTCGTCCTGTATATCTCGAAATTGTTCCTAAAACTTTTATTGACAGAATAGCCATTGATTCGAAAGCAAATGGTACACTAAATCTGGATGTCTATACTGCCAACATTGGCAGTAATAACAGTATAACCGCACAAGTTCAGAAACTTAACGGTCAGCCTATAGGTCTGCCATTTACTGTAAAAGCAACTGCCGGCCAGCAAAAAGTAACGTTGCACCAGCAAGTTAAAGGAATACTACCATGGAATGCTGAATCACCAAATTTGTACAACCTGGCGGTTTCCCTGACGGGCCCGAATGGGGTTATTCACAGAATGAAACAGCGTTTCGGTTTTCGGACAGTTGAGCTAAAACTTCATGACGGATTTTATGTAAACGACAAAAAAGTCATATTTAAAGGGGTATGCCGGCATAGCGAATGGCCGGAAACGGGAAGAACATTGAGTAAAGACATCAGTATTATGGACGTATCGCTGATGAAAGGAATGAATATGAATGCCGTTAGAATGTCGCATTACCCGCCCGACCAGCATTTTTTAGATGTATGCGATTCTCTGGGGCTTTTTGTTTTGGACGAATTAACCGGATGGCAGGCAAAATATGATACGGTTGTAGGCCGCAAACTGGTAAAGGAATTAGTTGTGCGCGATGTAAACCACCCTTCAATTGTTATATGGGACAACGGAAACGAAGGTGGCTGGAACACTGGTCTTGACAGTGAATTTGCGAAGTATGATCCACAAAATCGGCTTGTTATCCATCCCTGGGAGAAATTTAACGGGACGGATAACAAGCATTACCCCGATTATAATTACGTGGAAAACTCGGTGCTTTATGGAAAGGAGGTGTTTTTCCCAACTGAATTTATGCATGGGTTAGAAGACGGTGGGCAAGGATCTGGTTTAGATGATTTCTGGAGCCTTATACTAAAGCACCCATATGGCGCGGGAGGTTTTTTATGGTCGTTATTTGATGAAGGTGTTGCCCGTACAGACAGAAACGGTGAGATCGACATCCAGGGCAATCAAGCCCCCGATGGTATATTAGGTCCTCATCGTGAAAAGGAGGCAAGCTATTTTACCATTAAGGAAATATGGTCGCCGGTGCAGATTGAAATAAAGGAGTTGCCACAAAACTTTGATGGTAAACTTTTAATCGAAAACAAATATATCTATACCAATCTGTCACAATGCAGCTTTGAGTGGAAATTGATCTCCCTTGCTTCACCGCTTGATGCCAATATTAAATATAAAACAGATGCCCGCGGGAAAACTGCATCTTCACTTGAGCCCGGCGAGAAAGGCTATTTACAACTTAACCTCCCGGCAAATTGGAAAAATAGTGATGTTTTATATTTAACGGCTTATGATCACTTTAAAAAAGAAATATTCACATGGAGCTGGTCGATCAGATCGCCCGGCGAAGCCATACGTAAATTCGTTGTGAAGCCGTCATCTAAGATTGAAACAACTGAAATTGACTCAGCACTGGTTGTAAAAGCTGATGGAATAAGCTACTATTTTAGTAAAAATACCGGTACTCTTGAAAAAGTAATTAACGCCAAAGCTGTAATATCCCTTTCCGACGGCCCGGTTGAGGCTGGCGTGAAACATACCCTTAAACAGCTCAGGCACTTTGAATCAGGCGTGGATTTGATTGTTGAACCGATATACGAAGGAGGCCCTCTTTTTACAGTCAGATGGACTTTTACACCAGGAAAACCAGTTAAGCTTGACTATCAATATGCTGTGCATGGCGAAACAGATTTTATGGGAATTACATTTAACTACCCGGAAGAAAATGTAACCGGTATGAAGTGGGAAGGGCGTGGGCCATATAGGGTATGGAAGAACAGGCTTAAAGGCCAGCGATTTGGCGTTTGGCATAAAGACTATAACAATACTATCACCGGCGAGAGTTGGAATTATCCGGAATTTAAAGGTTATCATGCTGATGTATATTGGGTAACCATTGAAAATAAAGAATCGCCATTCACGGTTTATGCCACGCAGAAAGGAATGTTTTTCCAAATGTTGAAGCCTGAAAAACCAGTTGCAGCAACTAATAACAACACCAGCCCGCCTTTCCCCGATGGAAATATTGGTTTCATGGATGCAATCAGCCCTATGGGTACCAAATTCCAATCCCCCGAAAAATTAGGCCCGCAAAGCCAAAAAAACATACAAATGAACTATTCCTCAATAAAAGGAAGCCTGTGGTTTGATTTTAGAAACCTAAATAAATGACGATGCGCGTCAAACCTAAAGTGAGCCCTAATGCATTTTAAAGCTAAGGTCTGAAAATAATTTTCTTGAGAACCGGGTGTAATTCAGGCTATTTTATTGGCCTAACCTTCAAAACAAAATGTTACCAACCTAATAATCCTGTTTGCTTAAATAAATGAATATTATGTTAATAAAATCAAATAATATGGTTCGTAGTGCCTTCTCAAAATTTAAAATAATAGAAATATCAATATTATTCCTTTTGTTATTCTCGGCTTCACAGATGACCCGGGCTCAGGCAAATGTAAAGAAATTCAAAAAAGAAACGGATGGCGTCCTTTTTTATTTAAACGAGGGCCTGATGAAAATAAAAATTTGTCAGGATGATATTATACAAGTAAAATATACCGTGTTTGATGCTTTTCCAACTGAAAATTCACTGGTTGTAAATAATGAATTTAAAAATAAAGTTAATTTTACTTTATCTGAAGCTGACGGAGACATCGTTATTAAAACCAGCAGGCTAATAATTAAAGTTAATAAAGCAACCAATGCTATTACCTACCTTACTGCAAGCGGCCGGCAAATCACGTCAGAAAGTAATGAAAGTAACAAAAAAATGCAGGCCCAAACTGTCGCCGACATCGCTACTTATAGTTGCAGCACTGAATTTAATTCCCCGTCTGACGAAGCTTTATATGGTCTGGGATGCCATCCGGTCGACTCGGGCTCAATAAACTATAAGGGCCGTAACCAGGATATGGCCATTAAATACATGACCGGGGCCATACCTGTATTACTTTCAACCAAAGGTTATGGTTTATTGTGGGATAATTATTCCGCGTCTGATTTTTACGGGGCGGAAGATCATCAAACTAAATTTAAATACGAATCAGAAAGCGGTAAACAGGTAAATTATTATTTCTTTTTCGGCCCCGATTTTGATCATATCATTAACCTGTACCGCATAACAACAGGCAGAGCCCCCATGTTTCCTAAATGGGCATTCGGTCTTTTCCAGTCACAAGACAGGTATATGAGCCAGGAGGAAATCCTGGGCGTTAAAGATAATTATCGCAATAATCATATACCCCTTGATGCTATTGTACAGGATTGGTATTATTGGGATCCGCTGCCTATTGGGTCGCACGTAATGAAAGCCGAACGATATCCTGACCCTAAAGCCATGCTTGACGAACTCCATAAGGCTAATGTACATGCAATGATATCTATTTGGCCGGTTTTTGGTAAAGGGACGCCAAACTTTGAAGCTTTACAGAAAATGGGTGGCTTAACAGATATTACCTGGGACAACGTAGTGACACATACTTATGATACTTATTATGATGCCCATAATCCTTTAGCCAGGGATCTTTACTGGCAACAGGCCCGGGATAGTTTGGTGAAGCGTTTCGGTTGGGATGCGTGGTGGGTTGACCAATGTGAGCCCGATAATGGAACTTTGTTAGATGCCCGCCGTAAAAGCAACTTTTTTGTTGGGAAAGGTATTGATTATTTCAACACCTATTCGTTAGAGCATACCAAAGGATTGTATAAAGGGTGGCGGAAAGATATACCCAATAAACGGGCTTTCTTTTTAACAAGGCAATCATTCGCAGGCCAGCAACGCAATGCGGCAACCTTATGGTCATCAGATATAACCTGTACATTCAAAGCTTTTAAGGCGCAGGTTCCGCAAGGTATTAATGCTTGTGCCTCCGGCATACCGTATTGGACTTCAGATATCGGCGGGTATCATTTGGGATGGAAGTCACCAATTTGGTCTGACCCTGATAAACAGGAATTGTTTACGAGGTGGTTTCAATTCGGTGTGTTTTGTCCTATATTCCGCATACATGGTAAAGGTGAGCGGGCTATATTCTCAAAAAACTGGAGTGAAGAAACCCGCGCGACATTGCTTTACTATGATAAACTTCGTTATCGGTTACTGCCGTACATTTATTCATTAGCCGGCCGGGTAACGAGGGATAATTATACCATAATGCGCGCCCTCACATTTGATTTCCGGAATGATAAAAGGGTATATAGTATTCCTGACCAATATATGTTTGGCCCCGCATTTTTGGTGAACCCGGTAACAGAACAGTTATACACGGGAAAAAATGCAGCTTTAGGAAAGCATACCCGCGATGTTTATTTGCCGGCGCATACCCGATGGTATGATTTCTGGACCGGCAAAGTATACGATGGAGGTCAAATTATCAAAGCAGAAGCGCCTTTAAATAATATACCGCTATATGTAAAAGCCGGGTCAATTATCCCAATGGGGCCTGAAATGGAATATGCCACACAGAAACCCGCTGATCAAATCGAACTACGGATATATAAAGGGGCTGACGGCCAGTTTAATTTCTATGAAGACGAGAATGATAATTATAACTATGAAAAGGGGAGGTTGGCCAGCTTCAAATTCATTTGGAATAATAAAAAGGATCTGCTTACAATTACAGACACTAAAGGAAGTTTTGATGGTATGCTAAAAAAACGCACTTTTCACATTATACTGGTCAAAGGGCGGCATGGGGTGGCAGAGGCAGAAACGGCTAACGACGATAAAAGCATAGTTTATTCAGGAAAAGCCGTATCTGTTAAACTTTAATTCAGCAACAAAAGCTAATAGCATCGATCACCATATATATGAAAAAAGAAATCGTCGCCATTTTAAGTTTTCTATTATTTAGCAGTTTAAATGCTGTTTTTGCCCAGGATAATCAGGAATGGAAGAACTATAAAATTTTCCAGGTAAATGCAGAAGCCCCACATGCTTCTTTTATGAGTTATAAAACAGAAAAAGAAGCTTTAAGTTATCAATACCTTCCTGCATCCTCCTATCAATTACTAAGCGGTAACTGGCGCTTTAAATGGAGCCGTAATCCTTCAGAAAGGCAGGCAAACTTTTTTCGAGAAGATTTTAGTACTGCTGACTGGAAGACAATACATGTGCCCGCTGACTGGCAATTAGCAGGGTATGATGAGGCTTATTACACTAATACAATTTACCCCTTTAATGCTACTTTTCCAGGGGTACCGGAAGTATTTAATCCTGTTGGAAGCTATAAGCGTACATTCATCCTTAATCCCAAGTGGAATGGACAGCGAATAGTTGTGCATTTTAAAGGTGTTAACTCGGCATTTTATGTCTGGATAAACGGCAAAAAGGTGGGCTACAGTGAAGATAGTAAAACCCCCGCCGAATTTGACATAACTGCTTATGTGAAGCCAGGCCAAAATGATATAGCTGTTGAAGTTTACAGGTGGAACGCTGGTAGCTGGCTGGAGGACCAGGATATGTGGCGCTTTAGCGGGATTGAGCGCGATGTCTATTTATATGCGCTTCCCTTAACTTCTGTTTGGGATTTTAAGATAAATGCAGGGTTAATCAATAATTATCAGAACGGCCTGTTTGACTTGAAACTGGCATTGAGAAACTTTGAGGGTAAACACCAGGGTGGTAAAGTGAAAATTGTTTTGATAAGCACAAACGATAGGTCGGTTGTTTTTTCAGATACGAAATCTTGGACTACCGGACAGGACTCCGCCCTGGAGTTTGATTTTAATCGTACCATCAACAACCCCTTAAAATGGAGTGCAGAAAAGCCAAATTTATACGATTTACTCATCCAGTTACAAGATGCCGCCGGTAACGTTACACAAGTTGTTTCACAACATGTAGGATTCAGAAGCATTGAAGTGAAAGGTGGTTATGTACTGGTAAATGGTAAACCTATTTATATTAAAGGCGTTACCCGCCATGAGCACGATCCGGTAACCGGCCATGTAGTTACATTTGAAAGCATGTTAACAGATGTGCGATTAATGAAAGAATATAATATAAATGCGGTTAGATGCAGCCACTATCCTGATGATCCCCGGTTTTATGATTTGTGCGATCAATATGGTTTATATGTTATTGATGAAGTTAACATAGAATCACATGGTTTGGGTAAATATATCGGACAAGGATACGGGTATAACATGAGGACTCCTACAGCAGATTCTGCTTCCTGGTATCCCGCACACCTGAACCGCACCCAACGGATGTTTGAAAGAGATAAAAACCATCCTTCCATATGTTTTTGGTCGCTGGGCAATGAAGCAGGTATAGGCCCCAATTTTCATAAAACCTATCAATGGTTAAAAGATCATGACAAAACACGATTGGTTCAGTATGAACAGGAGTGGACAGGGCCATATACCGATATAGTTGCCCCAATGTATCATACCATTGGAGATTTGATTGCGTACTCAAAAACGCCGGATAAACGCCCCTTGATTATGATTGAATATGCCCACGCTATGAATAACAGTGTTGGTAATTTGCAGGACTATTGGGATGTAATAGAGAATCATCCAAAACTGCAGGGGGGCTTTATTTGGGAATGGGTAGATCAGGGCATGCTAAAAATTGCGCCGGATGGCCAGCGATTTTATGGCTTTGGGGGCGACCTTTCGCCGCAAGGCACACCAAGCGAAGGCCTTTTTAGTATCAAAGGACTTGTATTCCCCAACCGTAAACCCAAACCTTCATTATTTGAGGTAAAAAAGGTTTATCAAAATGTGAAATTTAAAGTTGCTGATATTGATAAAGAGCAATTTTGGATTAAAAACAGTTACTTTTTTACCAATCTATCAGACTTTACTATAAGCTGGGAAATTAAAGGGAATGGAACTCCGGTTAGTAAAGGTATTATTAGCTTACCAGAAGAAGGATTGCGGCCGGGTGATAGTGCCAAAATCACTATTCCGGTTAGTAGTTTAGTTGTTAGGCCGGCAACGGAGTATTATATTGAATTTAATGCTACGCTCAAAAAACCTGCTGGTTTATTGACGGCCGGGCACATTGTGGCTGCCGAGCAAATCAAATTGCCCTTTTTCGTGCCACAGCGCTTAACACAAAGCGACAGCGGGATAATTACACTTACCCATGAAAATTCAAAATGCATAATAGCAGGGGATGGTTTTGCATACACTTTCGACAAAAGATCAGGTGCATTGTTAACCATGATGTATCAGGGACATAATTTATTACAGCAGGGCTTATACCCGGATTTTTGGCGTGTGCCAACAAGTAATGATAACGGTAACAAAGCCCCGGAAAGGCTGGCGATCTGGAAAAATGTGCAATCGACACGAAATGTAACGGCATTTGACGTGAAGCAAATAACCACAGATAAAATACAAATTGCTGTCAATTCTACTTTAAAAGCGGGTGATGCCCTATTTGATATGATTTACACTATTACAGGAGATGGAGCAATTCATGTGGCAGTATCTTTTAAAAAGAATGATGTTAAAGCGCCGGAACTCTTTAGGTTTGGAATGAGAATGACCATGCCAGGGGAATATCAAAATATGGCCTGGTACGGCCGCGGCCCTTTTGAGAGCTATTGGGATAGAAAGACAGCTGCGTTTGTAGGCTTATATCAGGGCAAGGTACAGGATCAGTACACTCCTTACATATCTCCCCAGGAAAACGGGAATAAAACAGACGTCCGCTGGTCAACCTGGCTAAATAATTCGGGTATAGGTTTAATGGTTAAAGGGGATAGCCTAATTAATGTTTCGGCTCATAATTATACTCAGCCCGATCTTGAAAAAGCCATGCACACAAATGAAATTCCTGTTAAAGATATTGTTGAGATCCATATTGACCTGCAGCAAATGGGAGTTGGTGGCGATACAAGCTGGGGTGCATATACGCATGATCAATACAGGTTATTAGCAAATAATTATGCTTTTGGGTTTACGCTAACACCTATTGTAAATAAGGTGCTTCATTAAACTTAGTTGCTAACTACAATTATTTGCATTAATTCATAGAATAAAATGTATTAATCCTAAACTCCAACTATAGCAGATTAATTTAATCAGATAAAATGAAAAATTTTAAATTGTTACTTCCAGTACTTATTTGCCTAATGGCTTTCAATACAGGCAGGTCGCAAACGCCATCAGAAAGAACAGTTGCCGATGCAACAAACTTAACGCTATGGTATCAGGAACCGGCAAAACTGGCAGGAAAATTTCCGGACGCAACCGCTATGAACGAGACCCTGGCAATCGGGAATGGCCGAATTGGGAGCCTGATATTCGGCGAGACGGCCAGGGAGCGGCTTGTATTAAATGATGTGAGTTTATGGACAGGCGACGAAAAAGTTGAAGGGTCGTATCAAACACTTGCAAGTATATTTATCAATTTGCCAGGGCATGAAACTGTAAATAATTACCGTCGTGACCTTTATCTTGCCGAAGCTACCGCACATGTGAATTACACCCTAAACGGTACAAGCTATAGCCGCGAATACTTTGCCAGTAATCCAGCGCAGCTCATTATTGTGCATTTAACCGCAAGCAAACCCGGCGCATATACGGGCAGCATGGAGCTAAATGATATGCATGGAGCCAAAACCATAAGCAACCAGGGAAACGAGCTTATAGCAACGGGCGTTTTAAATAATGGCCTCCAGTATGAGAGCCACATAAAAATATTAAATGCTGGCGGCTCGGTGAAAACAGAAAGCGATAAATTGATTTTTTCGGGTTGTGACAGCCTTACCATTCTAATTGCAGCAGGAACCAATTACATTTTTGATTATGAAAAAAAATATATGGGAGCTGCTCCGGGGCCACGTCTGGCACGGCAGATAAGTGCAGCATCTTCCAAACGCTATTCATCACTTAAGATCGAACATATAAAGGATTTTCAATCTTTGTTTAATAGGGTTCAGTTAAATCTGGGGCAATCGTCAGCGCAGCAGAAAGAAAAAGCTACGGATCTGCGTAAAACGGATGCTGCAGTAACTACCGATCCGGAGTTGGAAGCGTTGCTTTTTCAGTATGGCAGATATCTCCTTATTTCTTCTTCAAGACCAGGCGGACTACCTGCTAATCTGCAGGGCCTTTGGAATGACAGCAACAATGCAGCATGGGGAAGCGACTATCACGATAATATCAATGTTGAAATGAATTATTGGCCGTCAGAACCTGCAAATATGCCAGAGTGCAGCCTTCCGTTTTTTAGCCTGATCAAAAGCCAGTTAGTGCCATGGCGAAAGGCTACAACAACCGCAGAAGAGCTTAACACACCGACGGGCCAGCCTACTCTAAGAGGCTTTGCGCTCCGTACTTCACACAATATTTATGGGCATTCCGACTGGAAATGGGATAAAACTGCTAACGCATGGTATTGTCAGCAGTTATGGGAACATTATGCATTCGGGCAGGACAAACAATATTTGAAGACTACTGCCTACCCGATAATGAAAGAGATCTGCGAGTTTTGGGAAGACCATTTGAAAAGTCTTCCGGATGGCCGCCTGGTGGTACCCGATGGTTGGTCGCCGGAGCACGGCCCTACAGAAGATGGAGTGAGCTATAATCAGCAAATAGTATGGGACCTTTTCAATAACTATGTAGACGCAGCCGCAGCACTTGGCATTGATAGAGTTTACGGTATAAAGATTGCTGCTATGCGGGATAAACTTGTTGGCCCTAAAATAGGTAAATGGGGGCAATTACAAGAGTGGATGGATGACAAAGACGACCCGAATGATCATCACCGGCACACCAGCAATTTGTTTGCGGTCTTCCCTGGGCGGCAGGTAAGCATTGCTAAAACACCTGCACTGGCCAAAGCAGCAAAGGTTTCGTTAGACGCCCGCGGCCCAATCGGTGATGTGCGCGAATGGTCGTTTGCCTGGCGCACTGCACTATATGCCCGCCTGCATGATGCCGAAGATGCACATAACATGCTGAAGCAATTTTTTAAAGGCCGCAATAGTTGTTTAAATCTTTTTGGTCTTCATCCGCCCATGCAGATGGACGGCAACTTTGGCATGACCGCCGCGATAGCCGAAATGCTGATGCAGAGCCATGAAGGAGAAATAAATTTATTGCCTGCGCTGCCATCCGACTGGGAAACAGGTACTGTGACCGGATTGAGGGCAAGGGGCGGTTTTGAAATAGATATGTCCTGGAAAAATAATAAGCTCGTTTCCGCCACGATACATAATGTAAACGGAACTGTTTGCAAGGTACGATATGGGGATAAGGTTGTAAACTTACTGGCCCTTAAAAAGGGAGATAGCCAAAAGGTGATATTTTAAATACTTACCATGAGATCAAAAACAAAAATAGGTCTGATTACCGGCAAACACTGGGTTGGCGTCTTAACTGTGTTATACCTGCTGTGGTTAACGTGAGTAGATATTCCAGGGCCATTGACCACCTCGTTCCAAAAATGGCAAACCAATCGTTCTGGAACACTTGACCGTATTAACTTATTCATTATTACATAGCAAATAGCGATTTGCTTACACCAACTATTGTTACAAAATCGAACATCAGGCTGTTCGGTTTTGAATTCGGTAAATTGTAACATCTCAGGGCGCAAAGGCGTCTTATGCTTAAAATCATGCAATGCGCTTAAACGAAATGATCATACAGGCACGCAAAGCCAAAGGGTTTACCCAGGAAGAACTGGCGACGCTGACCAAAGTTAACCTGCGTACGATCCAACGCCTCGAAGGCGGTGAAAGCAAACCGAGGGCTTATACGCTGAAAGCCATAGAAAAGGCATTGGATTTTCAGCGGCCAGCGGCAAACAACCCGGATGACACTGCCCACTTCCTCCAACTGTTCTGTATTTCCTGCTTTAGCTATCTCCTTATCCCTTATGTACATTTCCTAATCCCCAATTACCTGTTAAACAAAAACAAAGAACAAAACCCTGAAATCCGCCGGTTTGCCAAAAAAGTCATCCGTACCCAAATCTGTTGGGTGGTCGCTACCATGCTGGTTTTCCTGAGTGTCATGTTCATCAATTTTCTGGAGCGATATTACTTTCATACCAATGATTACATCAGCTACCTTATTCCATTTTTCGGCATGTATGCCTTAAATCTTCTCCTTATCTTAAACAGCATGAGCAAAGCACGGACACTTGCCGTGCAAATGCCGTAGAAACGTCGCAAAACAATCCTGAATGGGCTTCCTAAGTTTGCTTGACAAGCATTAAGCAAATGAAAAAACTTTTAATCATGATCGCGCTGAGTACCGCTGTAAGCGCAACAGCACAAATCAACTTGCCCAGGCAAGACCAGCAAATCAAATTCACCTGGCTAAGCGACACCGTAAACCATAAGCAGGAGCCCTATTCGGCATTGCTGATCCCGGTTAAATTGCCGGGTTGCCCAAAGACTTTTTTTATGCAGTTCGACCTTGGCGCGCCACATTCCATGTTGTATAGCCAGCAGCTTAAAGACATCATTAATAAATATCCAAAGTCGGATACGACCACTTTTAGCATAGCGAAAGAAATCGCAAAAAAGGCGGAAATCATCGGAACGATAGGCGAAGACATGATCGATGGCAAAACTCTGGTCATCGATTATCCAAAACGGAAGCTTAGTATCGTTACCAACCTCCCGGAAAAACTAATACAAAAACCTCTGAGTTCCTTCATGCTCATGAAAGGTAGCATCCTCCTTCCGGCTATTCTCAACAACAAACAAACCATCCTTTTTTTTGATACAGGCTCCAGCGCCTTTGAATTGCTAACCAGTAAGGAGACCGCGAATAAACTCGCCACCCCAAACACAGCCACCGAATCCTATCCAGTTAAATCCTGGGGGAAAACTTTAACCGCCAATACCACCACTACAGCCGACAGCCTGGGCATGGCATCGCAAAAACTACCCATCAAAAAGGTGACCTACATCGAAGGGGCCAGCGACAGCCAGGTACAACAGATGCTCAAATTGGGTATTGGCGGAATGATCGGCAACAAACTATTCATAAAAAACATTTTGATCATCGATACAAAAACCAAGAAATTCGGGATCTTAAATTACCCGAAAACAACATTTATCGAACAAACGCAATAAAGGCCTGGATTTAGAAAAACTGGATTTAAATGCTATTGGGTGGCCCAAGTGTCATAATTTATTATCGCCGCAAGACCTAAATCACTCTCAAAGAAGTTCAGTTTTGTAAGTTTTGGGCTACAAAATCTCCCATCTATGTAATAAGCATAAGAGATATTTAAAAAAGGTTTTATCGAAGCCTTCAGAGACCTACAGTAGTTGAACTTACCATTTTTAACCCCAGGTTATTTTATCTATTTTACGCTTACAAACTATCATCACCAACAATGAAAATTACCTTCGCCTTATGTGCGCTCCTATTGCTGAATCTAAATTCCCATGCGCAAACAGATACGGTCAAAAGAAAATATGCAGATACAGAGCCCTTGATCATCAGGTACCGGGCATTATGCCAAAAAGCGTGGGACAGCAATAATTCCAAGTTGGCCTATACCTATTATGATTCCATCACTAATTGTATCAATCATTCTTATATCGGGAGGTATAAATTTAAAACCATTGATGATAAGGAGTTTGATGTTAGTAAAACTAAAAAACCTATTTTCCTAACTGTTTCTGCTACCTGGTGCGGACCTTGCAGGGCAGAAATCCCCGCGCTAAATAAAATAGTGGAAGAATATGCGGATAGAATCGATTTTTTAGTATTGTTCTGGGATTTAAAATCTGATTTGACTACCCTGGCGCCCCAATATAATAACAGAATAGTTTTAATTCCCTCTGAAGTAAAATCACTGGACAACGCACATACCATTGAGATAGCCGGTTTTAGGTGTATTACGGGTTATCCTTCGATGTTTCTGATCAATGGCAATAAACAAATCCTAAGCTATCAGGCCGGCGCGATCCCAACTTCTTATGTCGACGAAAAAGGGAAAACGGTAACGATTACGGAAGAAGAAGCCTTTAAAGGCAATTATATGCGGTTGAAGGAAGACATGGAACTTCTATTAAAGGATGAACCCGTAAAATAAGATCTGCAAGGTCACGGCAACTTTCCCCATTTATCATTACCACTCATTGCTTCTGACGCATATTTTTATCATAATAAGCATCATTGGTATAAGCTGCCGTATTCATTTTATGGTAAGCATGATTGCTTGTTTTGACAAAATGTTTATGAAACAACTTTTAGGTTATTTACCAGGTCGTGAAAATATTTAGGTGACCAGATCGCTAATTTATTGGCATCCCGAATAAATCGCTTAATATCATTGATAACATAGTCCATTTTCACCGTATCTATTTTCTTTGCAAGGAGATCCCGGAATTTCGCTTCCGAAATGGTATCCTTCTCCCAGTCCCCGCTATCTTTTGCACGAACTAAGAAATGATTCAGATTCAATGGAATGCCCTTTCGGATATACCATTCCATATCATACCAATCCCGCCCTTTAACATTTTCACCCCATTTACGAAAAAGCAGGGCATGCATCTTACCAACAAATAAATTTGGCAAGGTCAGACACTTCACATAAAATGAAAAGGGCTTCAACAAGAGTTTGTCTTCCGTTTCAAAGCCCAACGGTGGTTCCCGATCGACCTCTATTTTGATCTTCACATTGGCCACCTGTTCCATCCCGCTTTGAGGAATAATTCCTTCCAAAACAAGTTCCTTCCAGATGGTTTCTGATTTCAGGAAAGCGGAATCGATATTGGTTTGATTTGTTTTTTGCTTTTCCCTTATCGATACATGCATGCCCAAAGCTTCAAATTCCTGAACAATCGCATCCTGGTATTTGCTTAAAGAAAACTCAGGTTCAACCGCTAATAGTGAAAAGGCAAGGTCTTCTGAAAACCGGTCTAATCCATAAAATATTCTCAAAGCAGTGCCACCGTAGAACGCTGCCTTTTCAAAAAATCCGGCGCGATACAATCCTGCCAGCGCGATCTCCTGCATGATTTCCCGCAATGCATCCTTTGCTTCCTCCTGGCTGGAAGGCTTGTAAGTTTCTAACCACTCTTTTATCATAAGCCTTTGATCATTTTAATAACCATTTCCAGACTTTCCCTTTTAGGCGCATCGGACAGCCATTTATCCATCATTTGAGTATTAAACCTTTTCAATGCATCTTCATCCATTCGCAAATCATCCAGGAGATAGCTACCAGCATTACTTGCACTTCTTATGATCAATCCTGATGTACTGATGATCTTATCACATAAGGCTTTTTCAGGACTGGCAATCATCGCGTATTGCTCACTGGTGAGTCGGACTATATTAACGCCAAAGGCATAGTAGGGTAAAGGTGAATGCACGTAGGTAAATAAGCCTATCTGCGTATCAAACTCGCGTGATGCTTTTGTCGTCATCGAGGTGATTGCATAAACACGTTCAGGTATCATTCCATGAAAAGATAATGCTGTATCCATTGATACATAGCTGGGGCCAAGCAGGTGGTTAGCAAGCAAAGCATTTTCAGGCCGTCCGGAGTATGATTTAGGACCCGCAATATAAAAGCCTTTTTTGACCGAAGCTAAAACACCTGCTGATTTCAATGCATTGATCTTGTCATTGGGCCGCTTATAATCTTTTAGCCATGACTTCAAAAGCTGATGCGTAATAGGTTGCCTTGAGTGATTCGCTATGGCTTGATTAATATCCACATTCAAATGTAAAAAAATTATAAGATAATCGAAAATAAATCGATTATCTTATTAAAAAACATATATTTTATGGTTAATGCGGCTTTTCAGCTGGCAATAAATGGATAGCTTTAGCATGTTGCAGGGTGTCAACCTTGTCACAACAGTGCATGGATAAGATTCCAAAGTTACGATGGAGCTATTACAGACGTTGGCGCGCCAAGCTATTTTTTAATAAATGGTCTGGGAGTTTGGTTCCTTTTTTTTGTAAATTTGATCCGTCAAAAGTTTTTTAAAACAACTCAATTTGCCTCAAATTAGCGGTGATCTACTCGGTGACTGATAGTTTTTGGAGGTTATAAATACCTGATATTTAACGCAATAAGGAAATGGTTCGAGTCCCGTCCAGGCTATTTACTTATGATTTCTTTTATATACGCACTTAAAACATCCTAATTTGGTAATACTCCATTGCGAACACATATTCGCAATGGAATAAATTATAAGGAGAAATTTAAAACAGTTCTGCACTTATCGTTTTAATGGGATTGCCTCTCTCTAACGCGTTGTGTTCCTGCCACTGGATTTGCTGTTGCTCCATTAATTTTTCTTTTTGCCAAACCAATATTTTTGCTTCGAGACGAGCCAGACAAAGTTTCTTGTTCTCCAGTTGTGAACGGGTGTCCATTGCCATCACTTGTATACCCGATGGCAGGTGTATTCCTCTTACCGCAGTTTCAACCTTGTTCACGTTTTGACCACCCGGTCCGGATGAGCGACAAGTTTCCAGCTTAACATCTTTGGGGTTCCATTGCATCAGTTCCTTCATATCAAAAGCGGCTACGCCAACAAACCAGTTTTTGCGTTTATGGTATTTACGATAAGGGCTTTGCGCTATCCATTGTATAGTCCCGGCCCATTCCTTTACAAATGCATCCAAGTTATTACCAGTAGCCATCATAGTTGCAGATAGTAATGTACCATTTAACTCACCGGCTTTATTTTCCAGCACCTCAATTTGAATATCTTGCTGTTTTGCTTGCTTCATCATTAGGCTTTGCACACAGGCTACAACCCGGCAGCATTCTGCCGGGCCTTTGCCTGATGTGATTTGTATTATCATCTTCTTCATCACTACTCCTTATTCATACTTACAATACGCGGATAAAACTTGCCTTGGATATCAACCAGATCATCTTGCGCAGCAATCACAGTTTCGATATCCTTATATGCTAGGGGATTCTCTTCAACCGTGCCGCCAATTAAGGTAACACCTGCATTAGTTAGCATCTTCTTCATTGCCGAAGCCGTCATGCTGTCTTTAGCTTTTTGCCTGCTCATAGATCGACCTGCACCGTGAGATGCAGAGTGTAAAGCATCACTGGCCCCCTTACCTGATACCAGATAAGCCGGTGTGGTCATGCTGCCGGGGATGATGCCCAGTTCACCTGCGTGTGCTGGTGTTGCTCCCTTACGGTGGATGATCACTTGCCGGCCATCGGTCAATTGCTCCTTCCAGGCGAAATTGTGATGGTTCTCTACCAGGTGCAAAGCTTTCAAGCCTAAAGCCTTTAACAAATTGGAGTGGATCCGCTCGTGACAGGCCTTGGCATAATCACCGGCAAGTGTCATGGTCAGCCAATACTCTTGCCCTGCCTCGCTGTTCATATCCAGCCAGGCCAGTTGCTGTGCATGCCGTGGCAGCTTGCAGGTATTCATGGCAATCTGCGTATAATGCCGTGCAATGGCCGAGCCTAAGCCTCGGCTACCTGAATGCGTTAACAAGGCTGTATACTTTTTAGCCGATAAGCCTAACGTATTATCAGCGAACAACTCGATCTCACCAAACTCTACAAAGTGGTTACCGTTACCTGATGTGCCCAGTTGCCTTACGGCTTTACTACGCAATGGCTTCAAAAATGGGATCTCGTTAAACACAGAGCTATCCAAAACCTCATGTTCCTGCCTAATATCCAAACCACCTTCCATACCAAAATGGGTATGGTTTTTTAAGGCTTGCTTAATCTGGTATTCAAACTGTTTTAAGAAGCCCTCACTTTCGTCAATAATAGATAGCGCCATCCGGCAGCCAATATCCATACCTACCGCATAAGGAATTACCGCGTTATCCGTAGCTAGTACACCGCCAATAGGCAAACCAAAGCCCATGTGTGCATCGGGCATTAAAGCACCCTGTACACTTACAGGCAGCAGATTAGCCAACTCCATTTGCTTTTTGGCCGATTGCTCAATGCCCTTTCCGCCATAGGTTTTACAATACACCGGTTCATCGCGCAATTCAAATGTTTTAAACAACGGCGCATCCGTTTTGCCAATTACCTTTTCGGCTATTCTGTTTGTTAATTCATTATCAAGAAATGCTTCCGGATCATTCTTAATATTCACCAACAGGTCAATTAACTGTTGCTTGCTATGGTGTTTGAAATTTTTAGCAGCTATGCCAATAACCAGGCTTCGCAGCTGGTCGTTATGATAACCTATTTTACTTAAATCTTTTGTTCTTAAATTGCCCATGTGGGTTATGTTTCTAATTCCAGGTAAGCTTCCTTAGCGCTGTACCTGGGTATGTTTTTTAATTTGTTAATGTATTTGGCTCGTTCGTAATACCACCCGTTCCAATGATAGCCTCTGCCACGCGTTAGTAAATCGATACGTGGTGCCAGGTTATGGTTATCAATGTGGTCGTCTATGTAAGACAGTTCCCTTTCAATATCCGCATCCATCATTTTGGTATGCGTAACCATATGGGGCGCTACCTTCAGCACATATCGCCACGGTTCAGCAAACACGTATTTTATCTCAGTACGATAGGTTTTAACATCAAAGGTTTCAACACGGGTAAAGCAGACCTTTTCCTCTTCGGTTAAATTTATCCTGTTTATATCCCAGCTATGATGCGATAACTCACGCAGCATCTGCACTTTTACCTGATACACGTAACGCTGTTTACGTCGCTTTTTTCGTTTGAAAGATCTGTCCCGATGATATTCAACCGTATTAATTTTCGGCAATAAGGCTTCATAAAAGTCCTTCCTTGGGCTATGCTTCACGTCATCCCGCAATACAAAAAAACGCTTCCAGCCACGTTGATAGGGGTGTTCAAGCGGAATCATTGGCAAAAGCTTTTTTTGCTCCCATAGTTCATCGCGCCGTTTGTCCAGCTGAATTAATTGCTTATCACGATCTGTTTTAACGAGCCGCCTTTTTTGCCGAGCCGATTTAATACAGCGCGGCCATTCATGTATGTCCATCGGACGTCCATTTAATTTTGTCTTGAAATGTTATTGGATCTCTATTTCGTCCTTTAGTAAGGATATACCCTTTTTAAGTGCACTCAACAAAAGCCCAATAAATTAATTCGGCAGGCAAAAACAAGCAGCATGACCACTACTGTGGCTTAACTTAATTTCAATAAAAAAGCATGGTATTTGCCTACCTAATGGGCAATGAGCGAAAGGGGCGATATGTAGCGTTGCTCTGTCATGATTCCTTGATATTTAAAATGTTAACAAATCAGGAATTGGATGCAAATATAGGATTTTAATTGAGTATCAAAAAAATGTAGTATAGGAGTTTTAAAACGAGCGCAAATATTAATAGTCGTACACATGCTCAATAGTGATCTTACCATCCAAAAGTGTTTTGATCGTACTACTTAGGTTTCCTACCGTGGTTACTATAGCAACCCTGTTTAAACCGTGCCTAGTAAAAATTGGCTGGGTAAATAATACTCTATAATTGCCGGTTACATTTAAAGACTTGTCGGTTAAAATAGTAAGCATGATAGCACCTTTATTCCCGGCAATCTCAGTAAAACTAACACCATTTTCAGCCAGCTTACTAACCGCAGTATTAAATTCAGCATAACGGGGTAGGTTAGCCAGTACCATGGCGTTTGGCAATACTTTTACATTATGTACAAAGTCGGTGGTATCCAGTCCTGCCGGTAATTTATCCATCACTACTGCTGTTTGCAATGAAGCTGTTTCATAAGCCGATTTGGTGCCGAGGCCTATCAGCCAACCATAGCCGCTTTTAACCAATAGTTCGGTAGTAAGATAATAGCGTCTTTCCAATTTACGCAGTAAATGCGGACCGGAGAAAGTGGTATTACTCCACAACGATTTAAGCTGATAGTTAAAATTATACTCATACCATGGCAAGGCCTCAATAAATTTCACATAGCTGTGTTCATAATCAGCGTTGAACTTATCTTCGGCCGTCATTTCATCATACGGGTTAGTATCGGTTATTCGGCCAATAATAGTCTCGTAAAACGATTTGATTCCATATTCAACGGTGGTACTACCGGCTATTACCCATATCATAACATGATAGCCGGTATTGAATGGAAAATTGCCTTTTATCTGGTCGTACATTACCCCATAACCGCCCCACATCTGGTCAACATGTTTCATATATGGAAATGTGGTTGATGTGCGGGTTTTAAAGTAATCTGCCTGTTCAGCCGGACTAAACACAAGGAACCATTCGGGATAGGTCAGAAAAGTTTGATCAGGCGGACGTATAGCTGCCTTGGGTGTTAGCGGGTGCTTATTAGTTGACAGCCAAGCTTTATCAACCAACAGCCCCTTCCCGGCTGGCAAAGTAGAAGGTTTCCTGTTTTTAACAGCAAACGTTATGATCGCCAGCAGCAACGCAATTAATGTCAGTATCCTTAGCCTTTTCATGCTTATACTTTGGTAAATAACATTAAGGTATTGTCGGATGGATCTTTATCCTGCAATATGCGTTTGCCTGCATCTTTAAATACAGCCTGCTCTATAATCGCTGCCCATTCGTCTGCCGGTTTAAAGTTTTTAAAATCTTTGGCTTCAAACTCCCAGGTTTCGTTCAATCCCACATTAAATACCGTATGCACCAAAGAAACAAAGGTGGCCATCTCGGGCGTTTTAACATTATGATCGCGGATAACAAATGAACCGTTGGGCCGTAAGATACGGTAGATCGATTTAACAAACCCATCCAGTTTAGCCACCGGGCAATGGTGCAAACCAATATAACAGGTAACCAAATCCAGGCTGGCATCGGGGATAATTGAACTGCTAATGGGGTCATACCAATCAATATCAACAAAAGTACCCAACTTGCCGAGTTGCCCGCGCTCCATAATATCGCCGGGTGAGTTGGTTGGCGCAAGATCATTTATCAAATATATCGATCCGGTAACCTTTGCTTCTTTTCTTAGCTGACCAACATAACGGCCTGTAGAGCCGATCTCAGCATAGCCGTTGATCTGTTTTATCCCACCCAATAATTCCAGCGTTTGCCTAACTATCTCTTTTTTCTGCTTTTTAAGTGCAGGTAAGGCATAGGTTAACTCCGATAAAAATGGCTTAATGTTTTTCAGCTTGCTTTGTACTGATTTATAGATCTCCTCATCGGTTTTACCTGTAGCAGTTTCTTCTTTTATCAGCTGATGAAATTTATCTTCAGGATATAAATGAAATATCACCTGCAAAAAGCGGTAAAAATCGTCGCTCCATTTGGTGTCGTTAAATACTGCTTTAAATTCGGATGTATTAGCCATTGTTTTGTGGTTTTAATGGTTGATAGTAGGTATCCCAAAATATGTTCCTGAATTTATAGTCAGGGTCAAGCCTAGCTTTCAGATCAAATAATTTTTGTGCGTTGGGATATGCCTTATGAAACTGTACCGCTGTTGGGTGTACTTGGTAAGGTAAATAGTATGCGCCATTTACGGCAGCAACAGCATCGGCCAATTCACGTGTCCATACAGCTACCGCGTGTTTTGATGCGGCGTCGGTACGCTGTTTATAATAAACTACAAAGGCAAATACTTCTTCACGCGCCCAGGCCAGGTAAGTGCCAGGATCGGCTTTCGCGTGGCGGATAGAAACATTAAGCACGTTCACATTAAAACGGATAAATATTTCGGCCATGGTATGTTCAAATTCCTCAAAGCTATCCACAGGAACAAAATATTCCAATAAAACATAAGTGCTGTTGATTCGTGATTTAGGCTCCAGTTCGGCAACATCATAACCGGCTTCGTAGTTTCGCCAGTGGATCTTTTTGCCCCTAAATAGTAAAGGGTCAATCACAAATTCCCGGTAGGGTTTGCCCAACGGCCTTTCTGTAAATGCCCACAGAAAATATCTTTCAAGCGGATATGATTCTTTCAGTGGCATTAACCGGGTTTTAACAGTTGGCTTTTCATTGGTTTCTATCCAGCTTACGGCACGTAATCGTTTGTATTTAGGTGGGTAGATATCGCCATTATGAAAAACTACCTTTGGGTTATCGCGGATGGTCTTAAAGAAGTAATCCTTATACTCTTCCACCTTCATTTTTTTATCAATGCGCTTGATGGCGAGATTATCGGCTAGTTCCAGCTCAGCCTGAACAATAATTCCGATGCCATTATAGCCCCCTATCGCACCAAAAAATATCTCCTGATTTTCTATGCGCGTAGCATGTACCAATGAACCATCGGCCAATACTACATCAATTGAACACACGGATAAAACTACCGGCCCCATGCCCATGTATCGTCCGTGGGCATTAACACTCAATGCCCCTCCAACAGTGAAGTTGGCATAGGTTTGCATTATTTTAATGCTTAGATCATGTTCGTCAATATACTGTTGAATATCGCACCAGCGGATGCCGGTCTGCACTTTGATCAGTTTATTTTCTGCCGAAAATTCCAGTACCTTGTTCATCCCACGCATGTCAATATGCACACTATGCGGACTGGCAGTTTGCCCACCCATGCTGAAACGTCCTCCACCTACGGAGATGGCTCCGGCAGTATTTTTCACAATTTCGCTGACCTCATCAACAGAACCTGGTCGCACTATTTTAGCAACTAATACCGGGTTAAGCCGGGTTACATCATCAATAATACGTTCATCGGTTTTAAGGTGCGGGATTTCTTTGCCCTCATCGTTTTTAAGATAATCAGGCGCTGACCCGGGTACCGAGCCGTATTGGTTTGCTGTATAATTCCCTTTCTTGAACCCCAATCGCCAGAACAGCCACAACGGCCCAAGCACCGGTATTAAAACAGTAAGCAGCCAGTAGCCCGAATAGCCCTGATCATGCAGACGCTTGATGGAAGTGGCCGTAATGATCCAGAATAATAATGGATATAATATAAACGTAGCTTGTTCGCTTATACTGAATAGCAATAGGTTATATAACACATAAAAAGTACACCAGTAAAACAGGGAAGCCAACCAAAAAGCACCTTTTGATAAGCGGCCGTTAAAAGTAAATAGCAGATAGGTTACAGGTAGCTTTTGTTTCAGGCGCATAAATGGTCTTGGCAATACGCTAATATATCATAACTTTCAATTATAATTATAGCAGTTTATATAAAATGCAACATGATACCCAGAGGTAAATTATATATCAGCTATAAAGACCTGGTTTCAGGGATTTACTATTGCCTTACCGATCGCTTTAAATTTCAAAAGCCCACCGTTGATCAACATAACAACAAACTGATCTGCCTTTCGGTACGTACAGGTTTTGATCTGGTGCTAAGCGCTTTGAATTTCCCACCTGGCTCCGGGGTTTTGGTGACTAATATTAATATACCGGATATGTTTAACATTATTACCGGCCATAACTTAACACCCGTACCCATCCCTGTTAATAAGCACACCTTAAATATATCACCTGCTTCGGTGGAGGCCGCCATTACACCCACCACCAAAGCCATATTGATAACCCATCTTTTCGGTGGGATAATGGAAACCGATGGGCTAATTGCTATAGCTCAAAAGCACAATTTGGTGATATTTGAGGATTGCGCCCAGGCTTATGCCGGTAATATTTATAACGGAAATTCAGCCTCGGATGTAGTAATGTTTAGCTTTGGCTTTATTAAAACCAATACTGCCGTCAGGGGTTCAATAATCAAAATAAAAGATGACGCTTTGTATGCCGAGGTTACTGCGCGGAACGGGCAATACCCACAACAGGATATTAAGGGCTATTTTAAAAAACTATTTAAAGTAGCCTTTGTAAAGCTGCTCACCCATAAAACCATTTATACCGGATTTTATAATCTGGTAATGGCTATGGGAAAGGATTTTGAAGAGGTACTGGATGGCTTTACAAAAGGCTTCCCTGGGGATGACATTTTTAAACAAATCCGTTATCGGCCTTGTGCGCCAAATCAAAAACTTCTCCAAAGCAAACTGAACAATGTCGATCAGCAGTGTATCACTTCAAGGATACAATTAGCCAATGATATTTTAACGAATATCCCGGATGCTTATAAAATTGGCTTTAAAAATAAGATGCACACTTATTGGGTGATGCCTGTAGAAACCAATGACCCGGATCGACTGATCAATTACTTGCGTAGTAAAGGTTTCGATGCCTCGCAAAAAGCTTCCAGTTTAATCAAGCTAGATAAACTGAATACTATTCCCGACTCTGAAGAACTGACATTAGAGAACCTTGTTTATTTACCCGCCTATCCGGCAATGAGCAGGAGATACCGCAATAAGCTAACACAGCTTTTAATTGATTTCTCATCAGTAAAATAACTTTAACTTTGTAACATGCCCGCCATGCAAAATATTAAAGTAGCTGTTGATGCCGTAGTATTCGGATACACCTCCAGAGAAGGATTGTCTGTGCTATTGATCAAACGTAACATTCAACCCTTTAAAGATAGCTGGGCCCTGCCCGGCGGTTTGGTTGGCGATGCAGAATCATTGGAAGAAGCCGTTCAGCGCGAACTAAAAGAAGAAACCGGCGTTAACATTAATTATTTAGAGCAGTTGTATAGCTTTGGTAAGCCTGGTCGTGATCCACGTAACCGGGTGATATCCATCACTTATTACGGCCTGGTTAAGCCTGATGCCTTTGAACTGTATGCCGACACCGATGCTGCCGATGTGGCCTGGTTCAATATTAAAAAACTACCCCAACTGGCTTTTGACCATAAAGGGATTCTAACTGCAGCGCATGAGCGTCTGAAAAACAAAATGCTGTATCAGCCAGTGGGGTTTGAGTTACTGGAAGAAAAATTCCCTTTCTCTGAATTGGAAAAACTATATATGGCTGTGCTGGATCGCCCCATCGATCGCCGCAACTTTAAAAAGAAGGTCATCAAATTTGGTTTCCTGGAAGAAACAGCCGAAAAACAAGCGCTTGATGGCGCAGGCCGCCCTGGTAACCTTTTCCGCTTTAACAAACAAAAATACTTTCATCTGCAAAAAGAAGGTATCAACTTCGAGATATAAATCATTGAAAATTAAAATAAATGAAAAAATAATTTGTGTATTTAAAACGCATATTTATATTTGCGTATAATTAACGCAAATTAATAATGAAAACAGCAGTTATTATCGCCCGCTTTCAGACCCCTTATCTGCATGAAGGGCACAAGCAATTGATTAGCATGGTTAAAGAAAGCCACGCTAAATTGATCATCTTATTAGGTGTAAGTCCTTTGGTCGGCAGCCGCAAAAACCCCTACGATTACTATACCCGTGAAAAGATGATCAAAAAAGATTATCCTGAAGTAATTGTTTTGCCGGTAAGCGACCATCCAAGTGATAAAACATGGTCGGATAGTATTGATAACTTGCTGAAAGGCGTTTTCCCTAACGAGCATTTTTGCCTCTACGGTAGCCGGGATAGTTTTATTCCATATTATGCCGGAAGGTTTGAAACTATTGAATTGCCTGAACACGGCGATTATAATGCTACCGAGTTACGAAAACAATATGCCGATAAGGTGTTCGACTCTAATGATTTCCGAGCGGGGATTTTGTATGCTTATTATAATCAATATACCAAGGTTTATCCGACCGTTGATGTAGCCTGTTTTAAAAATAACCGCACAGAAATACTGCTGGGCAAAAAAGCAACCAACAATAAATGGCGCTTCGTGGGCGGTTTTGCCGACCCTGAAGATGAAAGCTATGAAGCCGCTGCCAAACGCGAGTTAACGGAAGAATGCGGAGAAATCGAGATCAGCGAAATGACTTACGAGACATCACGCAAAATAAACGATTGGCGTTATCGCAATGAGGCTGATAAGATCATCACCCTATTGTTCAGCTGCGACTATGTCACCGGTTCACCTGCTGCCCAGGATGACATTATCGACCTTGACTGGTTTAAACTAACCGATCTTCCACAGATGATCGACAACGGAACTATTAGCGACGAGCACCTGGAAATGTTCAACTTTATTATTACCAAATACCTTAAAAGCTAACACCATGAAACGCGAAAATTTGATCCTATTGGCTGATGCCTATAAATATGCACACCATAAATTTTACTATCCCGGCACTACGCAGATCTACAGTTACCTGGAAAGCCGCGGCGGCATGTTTGATGAAACCATATTCTTCGGTCTGCAATATTTTCTGAAAGAATACCTGCAGGGCCCGGCTTTCACACAGCAGGATCTGGACGAAGCAGATGGATTTTTACAACAGGTGTTTAGCCGTGATGATGTGTTTGATAAATCTAAATTTCAATACATCCTGGATAAGTACAATGGCCACCTGCCCGTAAAAATAAAAGCTGTTGCCGAGGGTACCGCTGTACCGACCAGCAACGTGTTAATGACCGTTGAAAACACCGACCCCGAATGCTACTGGCTAACCAACTTTTTAGAAACCCTGCTGATGCAGGTATGGTACCCTTGTACGGTAGCAACATTAAGCAACCAGATCAGGAAAGTTGTTACTCAATTCTATAATGAAACAGCAACTGAAGGTGCCGAAGCGGGGATTGATTTTGTGCTGAACGATTTTGGCTTCCGTAGTGTGAGCAGTGTGGAGAGTGCCAAAATTGGTGGTGCTGCACATTTAATAAATTTCAGCGGCAGCGATAATTTAGCAGGCAGCGGCATGGCTATTAATTATTACGATGCTCAAAAGGTTTATGGCTTAAGCATTCCGGCAACGGAACACAGTATTTGCACTTTATTAGGCCGCGATGGAGAGTTGGAAATTTTCAGGCACGTGCTGCGTAGTTTCCCAACCGGTGCCATTGCCTGTGTATCTGATAGCTTTAACATTTTTAAAGCCTGCAAAGAATACTGGGGAACCGAATTGCGGGATGAAATATTAAACCGCGAAGGCACCCTCGTAATCCGTCCTGATAGCGGCGACCCGATTATGACGCTGCTTGAAATATTCGGGATATTGTTTGAAACCTTTGGTTTTACCACCAATGCCAAGGGCTACAAAGTATTACCGCCACAGGTAAGGGTGATACAAGGCGATGGCGTAAACTATGCCGAGATCATTAACATCTACAACGCCTTAAAAGCAAATGGCATCAGCGCCGAAAACCTGGTGCTGGGTATGGGCGGAGCCTTACTGCAAAAGGTTGACCGCGACACACAAAAATTTGCCTTAAAATGCAGCAACGCGGTTATTAATGGCCAGGAAGTAGCAGTAAAGAAAAACCCAACCGAGATGGATGCCCGGGGCAACATTACCCCGAGCTTTAAAAAGAGCAAAGCCGGTCGTTTAAAACTGGTGAAAATAAATGGCCTATTTAAAACTGTAAATCAGCAGGATAACCCCGACTTAGCTGATGAACTGCACACCGTGTTTGAAAATGGCAATATCATTAATCCTATTACTTTTGAGCAGGTAAAAGCCAATACAAATAATAAGGCCTAACGGTTATGTTAAAAAAGAACACCTCCTTTATCATTTTCCTATTTGCATCGGCAGGCCTGAAGGCGCAGGTTGCGCCAAAACCAGATACAGCACATTTAAAAGACACTACCCATGTTATAAAAGAAGTGGTAGTTACCTACCAGGCCGATAAGTTAACACCCGTTACTTTTCAGAATATAAGCGGTAAAGAGCTACAGGCCAAATCAACAGGGCAGGAGCCTTCCTATTTGCTCGCGCAAACGCCATCCATCACCGTGTATTCTGACGCGGGAAGTACGCAGGGCTATTCCTATTTCAGGATGAGGGGAATAGATCAGACCCGCATCAACATATCATTAGATGGCGTGCCACTAAATGAACCCGAGGACCAGGGTGCTTATTTTTCTAACTATCCGGATATTATGAATTCGGTAAGTAAAATTCAAATTCAGCGCGGCATCGGCACCACTAAAAACGGCGTGGGCAGCTATGCTGGCAGCGTCCAATTGTTTTCCCCCAATCTTTTCGATTCTACCTATACCACCGTTGGCTTTGGCTACGGCTCCTTTAACAGCCACAGGGTATTCGCTGAATATAACAGCGGGGTAAAAAATAAAAAGGCATTTTACGTGAGAGCCTCTCAAATTTATTCCGACGGGTATAAATACCACTCTTCCAATAATTCGCAATCAGTTTTTATGGGTGGCGATTTAATTTATGATAAATCGGTCTTTAAAATGAATGTTTTAGTTGGTCATCAGCAAAATCAGCTGGCCTGGCTGGGCGTACCCGAAGCATTAATTGAAAAAGATCCACGAACAAACCTGGATAGCAACGAAAGAGATAATTTTACCCAATTGCTGGTACAGCTTCAACATGTATGGCATCCTAACAGCACATCAAGCCTGCAAACCAGTGTTTACTACACCTATCTTAACGGCCATTATGGGTATAACGAGAATGCCTATTTAGGCTTACCAACAACCAACGAATTGTATAACTATGCTTTCCTGTCCAACCTTATCGGTCTTTTCAGCAATTACACTTACTCCAAAGGATCATTTAACTGGACAACCGGTATCAATGGCAGTATATACGACAGAAGGCATATCGGCAGTTTAAATACCGTTGGTCAGTTGTATGAAAACACTGGTTATAAAGATGAATTCAGTGTTTTTAGTAAGGCCGATTATACCATAGGTCAGCTAACTCTTTTTGCCGATGTCCAGGCGCGTTATGCCACGTTTGATTATCATGGCGATGTGCCCCTAAATAGAATAGACTGGTTTTTTCTCAATCCCAAAGCAGGCGCGAGCTTCCTGGCAGGCAATAACTTTAACCTATATTATAGTATTGGCAGAACCGGCAAAGAACCGACGCGTAACGATATGTTTGGCGGTTCGGATAACTTACTGGCCGACAGTGCAGGCCGTGCCATTATCGCCATTAAGTCGCCTGAATATTTGGTGGACCAGGAGCTGGGCTTCCGGCACCGGGCAGGAAAGCTGAACCTGAACCTCAATTTTTACTACATGAGCTTTAAAAATGAGATTGTGTTGAATGGCCAGTTAGGGCCCAACGGCTTGCCCCTCACCAGCGAAGTAAACAGCAGTATCAGAACCGGGGCGGAACTGAGCCTTAACTACAAACTTACCGATAAACTGAACCTAATTAATAATTCAGCATACAGCTACAACCGCATTAAAGAACAGAACGAGTCCTTCTCACCGATAGTAACGCCGCCGGTTATCATTAACCAGGAAATAACGTATACTAGCAAATCGTTTTTAATAGGTTTGTCGGGCCGATACCAAAGCAGTTCGTTTATTGATTTTGCCAATACCGCCAGGGTCAATCAGTACGTAATTTTTAATGCAAGGACTCAATATGATGTCAAACATATTCAATTTGCTATTTTCGTTTACAATATTACCGACACCAAATACTTTAATAATGGTTATGTGGACACTGATGGTACAAAAAAATACTTTGTTCAATCGCCTACAAATTTTTACACTTCAGTAAAATATACTTTCTGATGCATTTTTTTGATATTGAAAATACCGCTTTTTCCATTATAAGTTATCCTATCAGTTATGTTGAATTAATAGGCACAGTGTTTGGGTTGATCTCTGTATATTATGCCTCAAAGGCTAATATTTTAACCTGGAGCACCGGCATCGTCAATGAGGTTTTTCTGTTTATTTTATTCTTCCAGGTACACCTTTATGCCGATATGTTTTTACAGGTATATTTCTTTATCGTTACCATTTATGGTTGGTACAACTGGAATACTTCGACGGTTGAAAACAAGATTGCCGTTATCAGCACAAAAGCACGCTGGCTAATCACCATCATTATTATAGCAGGGTCATTATTAAGCGGCCTACTCATCAAAAATATTCACCTGTACCTGCCCAATTATTTTAAAGTTGCAGCAGCTTATCCCTTTACCGACTCTTTCGTGATGGTTTTGAGCATTGTCGCCACGGTCTTACTTGCCAAAAAGAAAATTGAAAACTGGCATTTGTGGATATTGGTAGATGCTATTTGTATCATACTATACTTCAAAAAAGGCGTTTACTTCCTGTCGCTTGAGTATTTGATTTTTCTCGGATTAGCATCATACGGCTTGTATCACTGGAAAAAACAATTGGTTAATGACTAAGGCATTTTTATTTGGGAAGTACTTGCCTTTTCACAAAGGACACGAAGCCATGATCAGCTTTGCACTAAACAATTGTGATTTTTTATCGGTATTGGTTTGCTGTGACAACCAGGAGCATATTCCCGGCGAAGTAAGAAAAGACTGGATTGAAGCTACTTTTGAAAATACAAGCAACATGGAGGTGAAAATACTCCGGTATGATAACCGGCTTTTACCCAATACTTCTCAAACATCTTTAAGCGTTTCTGAAATTTGGGCGACAGAGTTTAGAAAGCATTATCCTGGGTATAACCTGCTGATCACATCGGAACCGTACGGCGATCTTGTTGCCGGATTTATGGGTATAAAACATATTCCCTTCAATTTAGAGAAAGATATTCACCCCGTTTCCGCCACTGCAATCAGGAATAACTTATTCGCAAACTGGCACTATTTGCCTGCGGCGGTTAAGCCCTATTTCGCGGTTAAGGTTGTCATCCTTGGGACCGAATCTACCGGGAAAACCACCTTAACCGAACAACTTGCGAGCTATTATAATTGCAGTATGGTAGCTGAAGTCGGCAGGGATTTAATCCCGGATTCAACCGATTTTTCATTTGACGACTTGCTATCAGTTGCAAATGAACATGCTAAAAAAATAAATGAAGCCGTGTGCGGCGATAGCCCTTTAGTAATTATTGATACCGATATTCATATTACAAAATCGTACGCCAGATTTACTTTTGATATTGAACTGCCGGTTAACGAACATATTTACAATACCAACAAAGCCGATTTGTATCTCTATTTGAATAACGATGCCCCTTATTATCAAGATGGCACCAGGTTAAACAAAACCGACAGGGATTTACTGGACCAATCTCACCGGGAGATCCTGGCGGATCATCAAATTGAATTTGTGGGAATATCCGGAAGCTGGCAAAGCAGGTTTGAGCAGGCGGTTTCGGAAGTATCAAAACTCATTATAAATAAATCAACAAGATGAAGAAAATATTATTTGCCATAAAAGGCTACGAATACCTGGCCGAAAAGATATTAGCCTGCGGCGACTTTGAAAAAGGTGAACTGGAAGTAAGTCATTTTACCGATGGTGAACGCTACCAGCGGATCATCTCGCCAATAGAAAACAGGAACGCAATATTGATTGGCGGCACCGTAAACGATGCCGCTACTCTGGAGCTTTATGATCTGGCCTCATCACTGGTAAGCTACGGGGTAAATTCATTAACGCTGGTTATCCCATACTTTGGCTACTCTACCATGGAGCGCGCTGTGTTGAGCGGCGAAATTGTGACTGCTAAAACCCGGGCCCGTTTGCTGTCGGCTATTCCAAAATCAAACCGGGGGAACAAAGTTTTGTTGTTTGATCTGCATTCTGAAGGTATCCAGTATTACTTTGAGCATGATTTGTACCCAGTACATGTATACTGCAAGGATATTGTGATAAAAGCAGCCCTTGAATACGGCGGCGATAATTTTGTAATGGCCAGCACCGATGCGGGACGTGCTAAATGGGTAGAGTCATTAGCTAATGATCTGGGAGTAAACGCCGCCTTTATCCTGAAGCGCCGCCTAAAAGACGACCATACCGAGGTAAGCGCCATAAATGCAGATGTAGATGGCAAAACTGTTATTATTTATGATGACATGATCCGCTCGGGTGGCAGCATCATTAACGCGGCCAAAACCTATAAAAATGCTGGTGCCGGCGATATTTATGTAATTACCACCCACGGTTTGTTTGTAAACGACGGCATCAACAAACTAAAAGATAGCGGATTAATTAAGAAGCTGATCTGTACCGACTCGCATGTGAATACGCAATTTATAAACGATGAGTTTGTAGAAGTGAGAAGTTTAGCGGATCTGATTTGCGAGGTAATATAATTTCAGTTGTTAAACGGCCCTAAACATTCTCACCGCAAGATCTTCAACATCATCTTTGCGGGCGAGTTGATTTAACCAATGTTCGGGAATGCTTTCATAACCATATAACAATCCGGCAAGGCCGCCAGTTACGGCACCTGTTGTATCTGTATCTTGCCCTAAATTAACGGCTTTTAAAACAGCATCTTTATAATTATCTGTATTGAGCAGGCACCAAATACTAGCTTCCAATGTATGTAAAACATACCCGCTGCTGCGAATTTGATTTTCGGGTATCATATCTATCCTGTCGATTAGCAACCGGTCAAATAAACTCGTTTCGTCCCTACCCATATTTATCGATCTCAAATACTCCGCTATATCTTTTTGCAGGTTATGATAAATATCAAACTTGTCCACCCCATTTAATAGCCCCAAAGCAAATTCAAGATAATAAAAACAGGCAATGACTGAACGGGCATGGCCATGAGTCATAGACGAAACTTGTTTGATTAATTGATAACGCTTATCTACCGGCTTATCCCTGATATAGACCAACAAAGGTAATATGCGCATTAATGAGCCGTTACCATTACTTTCTTCCTCAAAGTCTCCAGCATGCTGGGGCGGTGTTCCTTTTACCAGTCTGTCAATAGCACGTTGTGTTGTCATCCCAATATCAAAAACGTCGTTATCTGCAGTCCAATAATTATCATACCGCCAATTGATAAAATTACGCCCTGTGCTTTCTAAAGTAAACCCTGAAGCAATGGCTTCAGCCAGGCAAAAGGCTAAAGAACTATCGTCGGAAAATGTTCCTGCTGGTTTGTTGTGCATACCATAGCCAATCATGTCCGTCACCGGGTGCCTGCTTATTTCCTCTCTGCTTTTAAATTCGACAGGCACACCTAATGCGTCGCCAATAGCCAGGCCGAATAAGATATCTTTACAGATATTTAAGTTAAATTTCTTCTTGTCTCTGTTGGCGTTATCCATCTGCTCTGTTTTAGCAATTTCCTTGTATCCCGAAGGTATCCATTCTGGTCTGATCTTATCCCTATTCATTTGAAGGCTTTTTTATTTATTCCACCAATTTCAAAAACCGGGTGGGCACGGTATCAGTAAGCCAAACCTTATTGTCAGACAGGTAGAATACATATCCATTTCTATGCATTTCGTTGGCTTCCACCTTAAATACTGCCGGTTTGCCGTGCCTGCTGCCAACCTGTATGGCCGTTTCTATATCCCGGCTTAAATGTACATGTTGACGGCTCCGTTTTTCAAGACCGCTTTGCTGAATAGCATCCACCGACTTTTCGCCAGTTCCGTGATAAAGCATTTCCGGCGGCATTTGTGCCTGGTAACCTAGTTCAACTTCAACTGAATGCCCTTGACTGGCGCGGATCTTCTGTCTGCTTTCATCAAAGGCAAAGCGTTTTTTACTATTGGTTTCAACTACGTGATTTAATAGTTCTAGATCTAAATTATGGCCATTCGCATTAGCTTGTCTTAGTAATTCATCAACATTTACCCAGCCTTGCTCGTCCAGTTCAATACCAATCAATTGCGGCTGATGTCTTAGTACCAGGCTTAAAAATTTGCTGATACTTGTTATATCTTTTTCTTTCATTGTTTCATTCAAAGTTAGGGTAATAGCAGATGGCGTTATACTGTCCTTGCTGTAATTCTCTATTGTTTTAGCCAACTGAGCTTTCATCTGTTTTACCAGTACCCTTGGCCCCAGCACTCTCATCTTAGCGCCAAAGCCCAATAATTCCCGTTCCAACTCAAAATTCAATATCACCCTGATGCTAAATATTTTTCCTGTTGCATCTTCGCTCAACAATTTTTGCGTATGGTGCAGAGGTTTGGTCACCACGTAAGGCGCGTTAGCTGCATCTATCCAAAATATCACCTCACAATCGCGCTGACCCGGAGATTTAGTTACCCCAATGCAATCATTATAATAAGTTGCCAGGTCGAGTATTCTGTTCTCCCTGTAAGGCTCTTCATGTTCTTCTACGGTTTGTATCCTGTCTAAAGCTAAATTCATAATATGGGCATTGCGCTTGTGCTGCATCCCTAATACAAACCAACGGTTGCGGTACTCTTTAAGCAAGTATCCACTAAAGCAAAACGTACTGGCTTCCCTGGCTTTGAAGGATTGATAGGTAATACAAATAGTTTTCTTAGCCACAATAGCTTTGCGGATCACCTCAATCCATTCCAGCCCTTTCAGGTTGTCGTTCTTCTCAAAATCAATTACCGGGGCACTTTGTGTTTTCTGCGAATAGATCTTGTCTTCCAGTTTACTCACCATTTCATTAAGGTCGGTAAAATGATTAAAGCCCTTAAACTGCTTTAATAAACTAGATACTTCGCTCAGCACCTGCATATCCTGCTGGTTTAGCGGGCTATTGGTAATACTATAATTTTTATCGCTATAGGTATAATACTTTTTATCAACGACAACAATGGGTGCTTCGTAGCCCAACTTGTTGCTGCGCATCATTTCCATATCAGCCTGCACAGTTCTCCTGCTGACACCGCTATCAATCCCCTGGTATTCGTAAATGGCATCACCGCAAGCAGCTATCAAATCATCCAGCGTCCATTTCTTAAAACGGTTTTGCAGGCATTGGTCAATGGTGCGGTAGCGGATAAGGGCGTTGCGATTAACGGGCATGGGAATTACTGGTTATACGTGTATTTCATTAAATATCTCACAGGCCCCATTGTCGTACCTCCCGCTTCCTCTAAGAAAAGGCTTTCGACATATTCCCAGCCGATTGACGTCATATAATTCAACGCATCCACCAGCAGAAAGAACTTTAATAGCCTCTTTAATATAAGGATTATCTTCAACCTCTTCTCTTACATTAATTAATTCCTTATTTAAAAAAGAAATTTCTTCTGAAGATATCGGATATTCTACTTTTACTATCTCAAGTTTCATTTGTCTATTATTAAGTGCCAATAAAAATTAAATATACCTAAATAAGTGTTTATTGAAATCATGCTCATGGCTGACGAAATACATATGTCAATCCCAATCCTCCGGTTCTTCTTCGGCTTCCGAGGATGGCATCGGTCCCAATGACGTGGTGGCAAAAGTAAGCCGGGCGCTAATCCTCCGGCTTTTCCCTCGCATCCGCCATCCTCACAATCCTCGGCTCAAACTTAGCCAACACTTCCACCAGATCATGCTGCGCGGCCATAACGGTATGTATGTCTTTGTAGGCCATTGGCGCTTCGTCCATATCGCTGCCTATCAGGGTAATGCGTTTGTTAACCAAATTAGCAGCAATCAAAGCTCTGTCCAAGGTTTTAAAGGCCGCGCTACGGCTCATGGCCCTGCCCGCGCCGTGGCTGGCAGAGTTAATGCTGGCTGCATCGCCTTTGCCACGGACTAAAAAGCCGGGCGTACTCATGCTGCCGGGGATAATGCCTAACACACCCTCGCCGGCCGGGGTTGCGCCTTTACGGTGTACCATTACTTCAGTACCATCGGCCAGTTGCTCTTTCCAGGCAAAGTTATGGTGGTTCTCAATCATGCTGATATGTTTAACACCCAACGCACGGGCAATTTTGTTATGGATTTCGTGGTGGTTGGCGCTGGCATATTCGCCGGCCAGGTTCATGGCAATCCAGTATTCCTGCCCTTCGTCCTTATCCAGATCTAACCAGGCCAAATGCCTGGCTTCGGCAGGCAGCTTGGTTTTGGTCATGGCTATACGGCTGTAATAGTCGGCCACGCTACCCCCAAACCCACGTGAGCCGGAGTGCGAAAGCAAAGCCAAATACTTGCCGGCCGGGATCTCGGCCAAAGCGCCTTCGGCAATGTCCAGTTCGCCCCATTCCACAAAGTGGTTGCCGGTACCGCTGGTACCCAATTGCGCGTAAGCCTTATCCTTCAACGTACGGATCAATTTGGTTTCGCCCCAGGTCTTGCTATCAAACAACGAACTATCAAAGTACGATTTGGTGGTACAACCCATCCCAAAGTAGGTGTTATCAATCAATATATTTTTCAACTTATCAGTTTCCGTATCAATTGCTTCCGCAGGCAAATCAAAGATGCTTAAGCACATACGGCAGGCAATATCTACACCCACCGCAAAGGGGATAATGGTATTGGCCGTAGTAGCCAACACGCCGCCAATAGGCAAACCGTAACCCTGGTGCGCGTCAGGCATTAAAGCCCCGGCAAGAGCAATAGGTAACTGCACGGCGGTACGCATTTGTGCTAAAGCACCCACTTCAATATTTTCCAAACCCCATACCGGAAAGTCGGCTATTTCTTCTTTCAACTTAAAGTTACTGCGTTCCTGCTTTACAAATTTCCCCTCTTTACGCATTGCAATTACATCTTCAGCCAGGTTTTTAAACTTGCCGCCTTTCTTTAATGCATAAGGCATCGGGTCGTCAATTAAGG
>Ga0206937_10044_pt1 | contig 41862 bp, 23 predicted proteins | sample Alteio_BWOrgHeat_11_FD_152923 | JGI IMG/M metagenome (GOLD analysis project Ga0206937, IMG submission 152923) | Enriched cells from forest soil in Barre Woods Harvard Forest LTER site, Petersham, Massachusetts, United States -... | ecosystem: Environmental > Terrestrial > Soil > Temperate forest >... | reverse complement strand
CTCGATATGCGATACTTTTACCTTATTATATTTTCTTTCCTTATCGTAATTACCGGCTTCTTACCGATTAACAAAGCCCAGGCACAAACATTACCCCAAAACTTATCATCGGTTGATGTAAACGCGCTGAGCGACGCGCAGATCCGGCAATTGATGCAACAGGCACAAACTGCGGGATTAAGCGACAGTCAGATAGTGCAACAAGCAGAAGGCCGTGGCTTACCAACCGAACAGGGTGACCTGCTTGCAAAAAGGATATCCAACATACGCAGTTCAGCGAATAGCAATAATAATAGCGATAGTACGGCACAATCGCCGCGGAGGCTTAATTTTAAATCAGATACTGGTAATAACCAGGCTAACCGCAGGGATACATCCGGCGCGCTGAGCGCTATTACTCCGCATATATTTGGCGCTGATCTCTTTCGTAACAACAATCTCACTTTCGAGCCTAATTTAAACATCGCCACACCGGTTAACTATATACTAGGCCCGCATGACCAGCTAAATATCAGTGTATACGGTAACTCGCAGGTAAACTGGAAACTTGACGTATCTCCTGAAGGCAATATAAATATACCGGGCATCGGCGTAATAAACGTAGCCGGTAAAACCATCGAGCAGGCTACTTCAATAATTAAAGGTAAGCTGGCTGCAGGTAATTATGCTGTAGGCCATGGCACCAGTGTACAGGTGGCATTAGGCAATATCCGCAGTATTAAGGTTATAATGGTAGGGCAGTTGCAAAGGCCGGGTTCATATACATTGCCGTCGCTTGCTACAGTGTTTAATGCGCTTTACGCAGCTGGCGGCCCGAATGAGAATGGCTCGTTCAGGCAGATAGAAGTGATCAGGGATAACCGCATCATCAGGCGCCTGGATATTTATGACTTCTTGCTAAAAGGCGACCAAAGCAATAATATCGCCCTGCAGGACCAGGATATTATACGCGTGCCTACTTATCGTGTGCGCGTTGATATGAAGGGCGAAGTAAAAACCCCCGCATTGTTCGAGGTGTTACCGGGCGAAACCCTGCAGGATGTGATACGCTTTGCCGGCGGCTTTAGTAATGAGGCTTATACCGCTTTGGTTAAAGTGTCGCAGATCAGCGATCAGCAACGCCGCATAACCGATGTTTCGGAAAATGATTTTAAAAATTACATACCGCTGCGCGGCGATATCTATACAGTTTCAAGAATATTGGACCGCTACGAGAACCGTGTAACTATTAACGGCGCCGTTTTCAGACCGGGGCAATATGAACTGGACAAAGGACTTACATTATCGGGGTTGATCAAAAAAGCAGCAGGTCTTAAAGAAGATGCCTTTACCGGCCGCGGAAGTATTACCAGGCTTGAATCTGACAATACCACGCAGCAGTTATCTTTTGACGTTAAGGATGTGATGAACAACCCTTCGGCTGATATTCCATTGCAGCGTGAGGATGTGGTTAACATATCATCTATTTTCGACCTTCGGGATAAGTATACCGTAAGCATAAAAGGCGATGTACGCCAATCGGGCGAATATGCTTATGCGGATAGCATGAGCGTACAGGACCTGATCATAAAAGCTGGTGGCTTTGTACAGGGAGGAAGCCCTAACCGGATTGAAGTAGCAAGGCGCGTGAGCAACAGCGACCCGAAGTCAAAAAGCAGTTTAGTGGCTCAGGTTTACACCGTTGATGTTGACCCAAAACTGCAAAATATACAAACCGATTTTAAATTGAAGCCGTATGATATTATTTCAGTTTATACACTGCCGGGTTACGAGGTACAGCGCACCGTAAAGGTTGAAGGCGAGGTGGTTTACCCCGGTTATTATGCTATCCAGAAAAAGAACGAGCGCATATCAGATATTATAGCCCGGGCAGGGGGACTTACCGCGTCTGCCGATGCTGAAGGAGGTACGTTGCGACGCGATAACATTGCTATTTTAGGCATAAATAAAAATAAAACCGATACAGCAGCTGTATTACAGGAACAGGCCGCCAGGGTGAAACGGGTAAAACAATCCTACAGCGATTCAACAAATACAGAAGAGGAACAGATGCGTAACAATTACGTGGGCATTGACCTGGTGGAAATACTGAAAAAGCCTGGAGTAAACAGTGATCTCATCATGGAAGATGGCGATATTATCCGTATACCTAAAGAAGAGCAGATTGTGCGCGTAAACGGCGAAGTGCTGTACCCGAGCGCAGTGGTGTATTCAAGAGGTAAATCATTCAGGCAATATGTACTGAATGCAGGCGGCTTCTCGCCAAACGCATTAAAAAGAGGCGCATATATTGTGTATCCAAATGGTACGGTAAGAGGAACGGGCAAATTTCTTTTCTTTAATACCCATCCGGAGGTCAAGCCCGGCAGCGAGATCTATGTACCTAAACATCCGCCGCGCCATCCTTTATCGGCTACCGAAGTTGTTGGGATAACATCGGGCCTTGCATCTATTGCAGCCGTTATTTTGGGTATAATCAGTTTGAATAAGTAGTATCAGCAGCCATAATTTATGATACAGGACGAAAAAGATGAAAGCAGGAAAAATACCGATGAAATTTCCATTAAAGATGTTTTCTTAAATATCAGGAAATCGGGCAAGTACCTGCGGAGTAAATGGCTGATCATTTTGTGCTTTGGCATTGCCGGTGCATTGTTGGGTGTTTTATATGCCACTTTCAACAAGCCGTTATATACAGCTAAATATACATTTGTACTTGATGACGAGAATACCCATAGCAGTTTAGGCCAATATGCAGGCCTTGCTTCACTGGCAGGTGTCGACTTAGGTGGTGGCAGTGGCGGTGGGTTGTTTGTCGGGGATAATATACTGGAATTGTACAAATCCCGTATAATGATCGAAAAAGCGTTGTTAAGCAATGCTTCATTTAATGGAAAAACATCCTCACTTATCGAAAGATATATCAGCTTTAACAATCTGCGTAAAAAATGGAAAGACAAGGATGGTATAGATAATATAAACTTTACCGGGGACCCAGGCACATTTAGCCGTAAGCAGGATAGTATTATTACTGATATAGTTGAACATTTTAATAAGAAAATATTATCCGTTTCAAAGCCCGATAAAAAACTAAGCATCATTGAAGTTGATGTTACCGCTAACGACGAGGAATTTGCCAAAAACTTTGATGACAAACTGGTTGAGACGGTGAACAACTTTTATGTACTCACCAAAACCAAAAAGACATTACAAAATGTAACGGTATTGCAAAAACAAGCGGATAGTGTACGCACCATATTAAATAGTTCTATATCAGGTGTCGCAGCCGCTGCCGATGTATCGCCAAATGCTAATCCGTTTATGCAAAGCCTTAGGGTACCTTCTCAACGTAAACAGGTTGATGTACAAACAAGTTCGGCAATTTACAGCGGTATAGTACAAAACCTTGAGCTTGCCAAAGTTACACTCCGCCAGGAAACACCGTTAATACAAGTAATTGATCCGCCTGTGCTACCACTTACAATAAGTAAAACGAAGAAATTAACTGGAGGCATCGGTGGCTTCTTTATTGGAGTTTTTGCATCTGCATTTATTCTGCTGGTTGCAAAAATCTATAATATGATAATTAAATAGTGCTGTGAAAATAATGTGATCATGCCTCGCGCTATTACGCAAACCTGGCGGAGGAACGAAATAATGTGTTGATTGTGACTAACGGATCCTGCCGTTACATAATTTTCACAAACGTTTATTCAGTTAAAAACAAGCTTTTTATATAATTTATAGGCAACCTTGAAATCCAAATTACGGCTAAGTTCATATCTTAAAAAATCAAGTGTTGGTATTACCATCGGCTTAAGTGTATTAAAAGTTTTAAAGGCCTTACCTACACTAATAATCCTTATTCTATCAGCAAAATATTTTGGCGCCTCGTCAGAAAGGGATGCCTGGATAGTAGCGGTATCTATAATTACTGTTATAATTCAAATTTTATTCGGCCCGTTAAATGAAACCTTCATTACTAAATATATCCATATTCGTGAAGAAGAATCAGTTGAAAAGGTTAATAGGGCAACTGATTCGCTCGTATCAGGAATTATTTTCCTATGTATTATTGTAAGTTCGGGTATTTTCTTATTCTCAAGAACGCTTGTGGATTTATTCGCACCTGGGTTTTCCGAGCCAGAGAAACTGGTGCTTATAAAAATGCTGCGTATATTGATACCCTCGCTCCTGTTCCTGCAAATAACTAATATCTGGAGTTCCATATTAAATGCGTACAAATCGTATTTTATACCTGATCTGCTTGCCTCCATATCGCTCATCATTAACATCATCCTTATTATTGCCCTTTCTTCGTTCATTGGCATTTATTCATTAATTGTATCTGCATACATTAATTATTTATTATTAACTATTGTATTGTACCGGGAGCTTAGGTATAAATTCAAATACCGGTTTCGCTTAACAATTCCCCGTTTTGAATTGCTTAAGCCATTCCTGTTATTTGCGTTGCCTTTGTTTATTAACTACTTGTTTTCTCAAACCGATACTATTATCGAGCGCAGCTTAACAACCCGGATGGGAACCGGCAGCGTTTCGATTTTAGATTATGCCCGTAAATTCTTTGATCTGCCACTGGGCTTAATGATGAGTGTTATTACCACTGTTCTAACACCCATATTATCGTTATATTATGTAAAGAATACAGCCGGGGAGCTTTTCGGCGAAACACAGAAATACTTCCGTTTTATAGTAATCATAATGCTTCCTATTGTTGTTATGTTAATTGTTTTGCCCGAGGAGCTAGTGCGCGTTTTGCTTGTAAGGGGTAAATTTAGCATAGGGTTAGTTGCATCTACAAGCAGTATACTCAGGTGGTACGGCGTAGGGCTGTTTGCTGTAATATTTTATATAATTTATAGCCAGCTCATCATATCCCAAAAACGAGTCTACTTCTTTTCAAAAGTCGTTATCGCGTCTTACTTAATAAAAATACCATGCAATTTACTGTTTTATAAAACATTGGGACTAATCACATTTCCTATGACATTAATACTTACAAATTTTATAATGGGGATTATATTTATGTATTTTGGTTCAAAGGATTATAGGAAAATGTTGGTGACTGATGCTGCGCAAATGATCTTTTTATTTGCGTTATTAAATGCGACATGCTATTTCGGGCGCGAATTTATACGGACATTCATACATTCTGATTTGGTAGTATGTGTGCTGGTATTCATATTAATACTAGTCATCGAAGTAATGTTGATTTTTATATTGCGGTTCCAGGAAGGCCCGACTATTAAAAATTTAACAAACAAACTTAAATTATCACTGCGCGCAAAATGATGGCAAAATGTTGTATATATAACTGAGCTCATGAAAATTCTGTTTATAAGCCCTGGTGATCAACCGGATTATTTAAGTGACTGCCTGTATCATGGTTTAAAAACCACGATGGGCAGGGATGTAGAGTCGGCATCAGATATGTGGTACATGTATGATACGCTGCTCGGCGATGAACGGAACTTTTTATATGGACGCGGCTTTACCCTATACGGACTGATAAACAGCAACCTGCAGAATGTACCGCCCTACAAACAGATTGAAGCCAATATAAGAGCACATTATTATGACCTGGTGATATATGGCTCCATCATTAAAAGCAAAATGCTGCTTACATTGGTTGAACAATACTACAGCGCAGCCGAGATAATCTTCATTGATGGCGAGGATATTGATTTTTATGAACAGGAACTGGTAAGCAGGGGGATATACTTTAAACGCGAACTAAAAGAAAAAGTACCCGGACTACATCCTATAAGCTTCGCCATCCCTGAAGAAAAGATAGTACAACAGATCCCCGCTAAAACCCGCGACTGGGCCATAAATTATCCGGGCAGGTTGAACACCTACATCCATCATACCGAGGAGTCTTATTATAATGATTATCAAACTTCAAAATTCGCCGTAACTTTTAAAAAGGAAGGTTGGGATTGCATGCGCCATTACGAAATAATTGCCAATGGCTGCCTGCCTTATTTTACCGACATATTAAATTGTCCTGCAGAAACGATGCTTAACTTTCCAAAGCAGATAGTTACCGAAATTTATACCAAAATTAAAGCCGGTCAGCCTATAAGTGACCAGGAATACGAGGATTATGCAACGCAGCTTTTAAAATATACAAGATTAAATCTTACCACTGTCGCGTTGGCAATGCAGGTTTTAAACACAGCTGCCGAAATTAAAAAAGGCAGTTCTGCCAAGCCACGCTCATCAAATAACAACACTCATGTAAGTTGGGGCGATATAGCTGATAAATTTATCAGCTATAAGCCAAACGGCTCAGAAAATACACTGATCTATGCGGGTGTGGCAACAGTGCAAAATGCCCGTTTTTTAGCAGATAAGTTCAGTAATACTATTATTTGCGACACGTATAAATCGGCATCTGTCTCATTCGCTCAAATAAATACTGCCATAAATGTAGCTGATGATCTTGACCAAATTGCAAAAACGGCAGGTACTATTGTACTCGACCATACACTTACCTACCGCGAAGATGTTACCGATTACCTGATTAAAGCAAGAAGCCTGATGAACAGTGGTGCAACACTAATTGTTATTGTTCCAAATCTCCGGAGCATTAGCAGTATTATCGGCTTCGTTAAGCATAACTTAAAATTTGGTAAGTTGAAGCTGGCTAAAAGGTCGCCGGCTAATTTTTATTCGGTGGTCTCCATAACCCGCGTGTTAAAAGCATTTGGGTTTAACGTTAAAAGCGTTTCGTATTATGGTTTCAACAATACGCATTTTATTAAACGGTTCTTTAACAGGTTTAAATCTTTAAGCAGCTGGACCTGCGAAACTTTATTTATTGAAGCTGATTTGAGTAATGAATAAGGTTTACATCATATTGATTAATTATAAGCGGCATACCGATACCATCGAATGCCTGGAAAGCATTTTAAAATCCGGCTATTCAAATTTCCAGGTGTTTGTGGTCGATAATTCTCCCGATGATACCTCAGTAACACAATTGTTAAATTGGATGAACAATGGCCGGGAAAATATTGAAACGGCATATTCGCAATTAGTATATCCTTTAGTAAGTAAACCTGTATCACATACTTTTATTACTGAAAAAGATTTGTCGGAGGGAGCCGCTACTATTTCTGATGAAAAAGTTATCCTGGTAAAAACAACAAATCGTGGTTTTGCAGCAGCCAACAATTTAGCGTTAAAACATATAATGCATACCGGCGCCGAAGATTCGTTAATATGGATATTAAATAATGATACGGTTATAGCTAAGGATAGTCTTGAACAGTTAGTCGTTTTTTCCAATGCAAAGGGGCCGCGTGTGGTTGTGGGCAGCAAATTAATGTTCTATTATAAGCCAAACATCTTGCAGGCAGTAGCCGGGAGATATAACCGCTGGATGGGAAGTACCTACCATGTGGGCGAAGGTGAAGTTGATAACGGCCAATATGATAGCTTTACTTTTGGCGATGATAATTACATAGTGGGCGCGTCCATATTCATGCACAGGCAATTTTTGGATGAGGTTGGGTTGATGGACGAAAACTATTTTTTGTATTACGAGGAGCTCGATTGGTTTTTAAGGGCGAAAAACTATGCTTATAGTTGCGCTTTGCAACCCAACGCAGTCGTTTATCACAAGGAGGGTACGTCAATTATTGATAAAAGCGGACAAAAAAAAGATACAAGCCTGGCTGAATATTATTCGATTATAAACCGGGTAAAGTTTACTAAGCAGTGGTATAAGTGGTGTTTACCATCTGTATTGGCAGGGGTTGTGTTTGCGTTGGTTAAACGTATTTTGCGTGGCAATACAGCACTGGTTAAAAAGGCGTCAATTGGTGTTTTTAATGTTTTGTTTACTAAAAAACAAAGTCGGTTTAATAGTTAAATGGCAGGCTGGATCATTTTCATATCGTTAACAATCCTTTCAATAGGTGGGTACCTGGTTTGGCCAAGCCGGTATAACATCCCTACGCACCTAAACGTAGGCTTTGTTGTTCTCGCCTATTTTATACCTGCCCTTATCATTAACATGCAGGACGATTTTCCCGATGATGTAGTAGATCTGTACGTCAAAATATTATTTGTCGGGACAATTTTTTACCTGGCAGGCTTGATATTGGGCTTTAAGCTAAAGCCCAGGAAGACAAATTTTACGTTTGATGTACTATCTGCCGCCGACTATGAGGCTCACGTAACAAAAATAACCCGTATACTTTTATGCCTTGGTATCCCCTGTATGATACTGGGCTATTTAATGATGGGATTTGTGCCCATGTTCGCTGCTGATCCGGTGGCTGCAAAATTTTTTAGGGGGCCTTACCAGGTGCCGTTTTACACATCAATTGTATACTTGTCGTCGTTCTTAATTCTGAGCAGCATAACCCCTATATCAATAATGATATGGTACAAGAATAAAAGTAAAATATTCTATTTACTGGCCACAATTGTCGCTGTTGTATTAATGATGATGTCATTATCACGCGGCCCGGCGTTTACAGGCGTACTATTTGGCATTATGATCGTAATGTCGTTTAAAAGCCGTTCGTCATTTACTGTACTAATAGTTTTAACAATATTCATCTATGTGTTAAGCTCCGCATTTTATTATATAATAGGCGTAAGAAATCTTGAGGATGTTAGTGCTACATTGGGTCATGATGATCATGTGATCTGGCGTATAATGGCCGGAGGAACAAATGACGTATACGATCAGCTTAATTTCATGACATTTTTTAAAGCAAATCCTGAATGGACCTATGGCCGGACGGTTTTCGGGGGATTCGTGCCCAGTCACTATAAATGGAACTCCTCGGTATATACGTTGCGGGTAATTAACCCCGGCGTAGACATTTCGGAACTTATTTCAGGAGGCTTGCGATTACCAGGGCCCGTCTGGGGTTATGTATCTTTTCAATGGGCAGGTGTAATAATTTTCTCGTTCCTATCAGGGCTTATAAAGGGCGTATTGTTAAAACATTTAAAGTATTGGATAACCCAGCATAAATCTATATTAACAGCTACAGTACTTATAGTGATATTTATTACGTTACTTGATCAGCTATCGTCCTTTTATACCTTATCTATATATGCGCTTCCACCTTTTATTGTACTTATGTTTTATGTTTACAGGTTTAGGTTACGATAGCAGAAAACAGCAAATAGTTTACAAATGATCATCATCAATGCCAGATTTCTTACACAAAAAGTAACCGGTGTTCAACGCTTCGCCATTGAGCTATCAAAGCAATTAAAAAAGCTTTCTGACGACATCCTGTTTGTTTCTCCCCACAATATCCTGGATGAAGCGCTGGCAGCAGAATTAGGCGTGGTAATAATTGGCAAACGTACCGGAACTACGTGGGAACAAATAGATCTGCGCAAATATTTAAGATCAAAGCATAAACCGCTGCTGGTTAACTTTTGCAATACGGGTATTTTATACTATTCCAGACAAATAGTAACCATACATGACATGTCGTATAAAGTAAATCCGGCATGGTTCTCAAAAAAATTTTACAGGTGGTATAATTTTCTCATACCGCATATTGCAGCCAGCAGCCGCAAAATAATTACGGTAAGCAATTCATCAAAAAACGACATTGTAAAATATTTAAAAATTGATGTGGATAAAATTGCTGTTGTATATAATGCATCCTATTTAAACAGTCACGATCAACCGCAAAATATAGCCCGCAAGCCCTATATATTAACCGTATCTTCACTGGAGCCACGCAAAAATCTCGGCCGCCTTATAGAAGCTTCTAAGCAGCTTAATGGGGATGTTAAACTGGTTATTGTTGGCTTAGGTAACACCAAAACGTTCAGTCATGACTTTAACAAAGCTGAACTTGCCGAAAACATTGTGATAAAAGGCTATGTTCCTGATAATGAACTGGCCGAATTAATGCAATTTGCACGGGCATTTGTATACGTAAGCCTGTATGAAGGCTTTGGCCTGCCCCTGGTTGAGGCGATGGCAATGCATTGTCCGGTAATTGCTTCAAATATACCTGTGCACCAGGAAATTTGCGGTAACGCGGCGATATACGTAGATCCTTACAATGTTAACGACATAGGGGCCGGCATACAGCAATTATTGGATAACAACACGCTTGCAGAAACATTGGCTGCAAACGGAATAGAAAATGTAAAAAGGTTCAGCTGGGCTGTTTCGGCAAAAAAAACCCTCGATATTATTAATGAAACTTTACAGGGAAATAACTGATGATATAAAGGCTGCCAACCGCTTTTCGTTGGCAAATAAGCTGGTGATATTCTTCTTTAACAGGGGGTTTCATGCATTGTTTATGTATCGTATCTCAAACTTGCTTTACAGGTGGAGAATACCTCTTTTGCCCATGATCTTTACCCGGTTCATACAGATAATTTATGCCATTGATATTGATTATAAAGCTACGCTGAGCGGCGGTATAGTGATAGTTCACGGCGTTGGGCTGGTAATCGGATCCGGCGTATATATCGATACAAACGCTATCCTGTTTCACGGGGTTACCCTGGGAAGGCGGGGGATCGGGCCTGTTATCAGCCTAACGGATGGTTTTCCTAAAATCGGGAAGGATTGTATAATTTGCACCGGGGCAACCATTATTGGTAAGGTAACAATTGGCGAAAACAGTATCATTGGGGCAAATTGCGTTATCAGTCAAAACATACCATCAAATAGTATTTGCAAACTTCCTGCAGATCACTTTGTCATTATAAATAAAAACTCGAATTGAAAGTTGCATTAATCCAGGAATGGCTGACCGTAATAGGCGGCTCAGAATATGTTTTTAAAGAGATAGCCTCCTTATATCCTGACGCTGATATATACACCTTGGTAGCCCGTGATGAAACCATTACCAGCTTAGGGCTGCAAGGGCATAAGGTCACCACATCATTTATCCAAAAGCTGCCTTTTGCCAAAACAAAGTACAGGAATTACCTGCCGCTTTTCCCGCTGGCTATCGAACAGTTCGATCTTTCATCTTACGATCTTATTATTTCCTCCTCACACGCTGTAGCGAAGGGCGTATTAACGCATTCCGGGCAGGTGCATATATGTTATTGCCATTCGCCTATGCGTTACGCCTGGGACCTGTATCATCAGTACATCAAAGAGTCGGGACTTGAGACCGGCCTTAAGGGCTTTATTGCAAAGCTTGTACTACACCGTATCAGGCAATGGGATGTGAGCAGCATTAACCGGGTCGATTACTTTATATCAAATTCCAACTATATCGGCAAACGCATCAGGAAGGTATATAACCGCGATAGCGTAACCATATATCCCAATGTTGCGGTACAGGATTTCGGGGTGAGTTTAGACAGGGAAGATTTTTATTTCACCTGCTCCCGCATGGTGCCTTACAAAAAAATAGACCTTATTGTTGAAGCATTTAACAACATGCCCGACAAAAAATTGGTAGTAATAGGTGACGGCCCTGACTTTAAAAAGATAAGTAAGATGGCCGGTAAAAATGTTGTTTTAATGGGCTATCAGCCTTTTGAAATTCTCAAACAATATCTATCTAATTGCAAAGCTTTTGTTTTTGCGGCCGAGGAAGACTTTGGCATGCTGCCTGTAGAAGCACAAGCTTGCGGAACCCCTGTAATTGCTTATGGAAAAGGAGGTGTACTTGAAACTGTACTGGAAAACAAGACGGGTGTTTATTTTTCTGAACAGTCAGCGAACGCAATAATAGACGCCGTTAAAAAATTTGAATTAAATGCCACAAAATTTAATTTTGAAGAAATTGCAAATCATGCCCAATTATTCTCTACCGAGCGTTTTAAGCAATCTTTAAGTTCATATATTTCACAAATTTTATCAAAAAAACAAACTGATCAAATTTGAAAAAAAGTGGAGCGAAATTTGCCATATTGTAAATAAAAAGTTACAATAATTTAACAAATGCACTATAAATTAACATTTTTTATTCAATGTTAATCAGTAGCTTTGCAGAACTTAGATCCTATGTCAAAACGCTACTCAAAACATCTCCCGCTTTCCATATTTCTTTCCGATTTATTCTTACTTAACATCGCATTTTTCTGTGCGCATTTCAGGGTATTCGGCACACTTGTTCTGCAAACGCCATCTGTTATTTTTTTACTATTAATTAATATCACATGGTCTGCAATGTCGTTGGTTACCAAAAACTTTGAGGTGCACCGCCCATTAGTTTTAACCAAGAGTATAAACACGTTTTTCATTACGCTATCTTACCACCTTTTGCTGTTTTTTAGCATAGTGTACTTTGGCAAGATCGCTAACATTTCGCGGTCTGAGGTTTTGTTCTGTTATACTTTATATAGCGTATTTATCATTCTTTACAGATCGTTAATATTCTTTTCGCTTGATTACTTCCGTAAAATCGGATACAATCACCGCGAGGTTATGATCATAGGTGATAAAAACATCAGCGACCGTTTGATCAATTCTTTTTCAAATCATCCGGAATACGGTTACGACCTACTGGGCTTTGTTTCTGAAAGCCAGGTTTTGGCAATGGCTATGCAGGAACTGTTAGACCTTATCCTGTTAAAAAGACCGGATGAAGTTTTTCTTTGCTACAAATCGATCAATACTGAGTTTATTGAACACCTGATCCTGTTTGGAGAAGAAAACTCAATAAAAATAAAAGTAGTTTCTGATCTTTTTCTTGAAAACAACTACGCCAAATTAGTCGACTATCATCGTCTTCCTGTAATTCAGCTAAGTTCTACGCCCGAAATAAGCTTCAAGATCAGGGCGTTCAAAAGAAGCTTTGATCTGCTGTTTTCCTCAGTTGTGATGGTCTCTGGCTTTCCGGTTTTTGTAATGTTATACTTAGTAACTAAAATGACTTCAAAAGGCCCTGCATTTTACAAACAGGAGAGGATTGGTAAAAACGAGAAGCCGTTTTACATATATAAGTTCAGAAGTATGCATGTAAATGCAGAACACTTCGGCCCACAGCTTTCAAAAGATAACGATCCGCGCATTACTAAATGGGGCCGTGTGATGAGAAAGACGAGGCTCGACGAATTGCCACAATTTTGGAACGTATTAAAAGGCGACATGTCTATCGTTGGCCCACGTCCGGAAAGGCAACATTTTATAGAACAAATAGTCGAAAGAACACCCAGTTACAAAAAATTGCTGCATCTTAAACCCGGTATTACTTCAATAGGCCAGGTTCATTATGGCTATGCTGAGAATGTCGATCAAATGTGCATTCGTACCAAATATGATCTGTTATACCTGCAAAATATCAGCTTCAACTCTGATATAGATATCATCTTTAAAACCGTTAAAGTGATGGTTCAGGGTAAAGGAAAATAAGGAAACATGTTATTTGTAGAATACAAACTTAGTTTTCAATATTCTACTTCGTAAATCGCCGGTTACTTTTGTTTCACCAGTGACATGCCTACAGAATCCACAAAGGTTGGGGTGGTTAATGTAATCCTTCCATTTATATCTGTTTTCACAATTCCCGATTCTTTCCCATTAACACTGAGCAAATAACTACCTGAAGGCGCCAATTGACAAATAAAATCCAGCTTGCCTTCAAGCTGCTGATGGCATACAACTACAAAATCTATCTTTTGTTTATCCCAGCTTTTTATCTGTAATGTTAACGGCTCTTTTGAGCTAATCTGCAAAGAAGGATTTGATTGGTCTTTGTCGAAATAATTTAATTGGTCATGAACAACATTGAATCCAAAGTTGCGCGCAGAAGCTACCCTATATTTCCCGCTGGAGATCATGTAATCATCACTATCCAACTGTATGGTTAACCGCTGCCCCCTGAATGTATAATTCAGTTTGGTACCGAACAATTCTTTTGTAAGATGCGGATTGAGATAGAACCGATTATACAACGGGTTGACGCCATAAATAGCCTGGTATAAACCCACAATAGACAAACTATTTCCCGACAAAATATCATCGCCTAAACCATCCTGTTTGAGTCTGCCATAGCGCTGATAAGCTAGCCCATCCTTACTGTATTGCCTCAGTACATTTTTCACATATTTCAACGCCAGCGCAGGATCATAATCCGCATAAGCTGCAACCCCTATTGAGCCCCATGATAAAAACAGGTCGCCATTTTCGTATGCCGGAAATGGGAATTGCCAATCATTACCCTCACCGGGGGCATAGGTTCTCATCGCAATCGGCCAAAAGAACAGGTTCTCTTTTACCATTTGTTTTTCAATGGTATCCAAGATCATTTTTTTACGTGCCGGGTCATCGCAAATCCCATAAGCAATGGCCATAAAATTTACCGGCGTAACCATGTTGCGGCCGTGTATAGAGCCGTCTTTATCCCGCCAATGCACATAGCACTTCTGCTCATCATCCCAAAAACCACCATTATTAATTGATTTGTTAAAACTTGCTTTAAGTTTAGCTGCAAAATCATTGTAATACTTTGCCTTCTCAGTATTGCCTAACTGAGCTTCAACGCCTGCCCATTTTACCAGTGCATGGTAAAGCTTGGCATTAACAAAAGCATTTTCGTATGATGCCCAGATGATATCGATCCAGTCGCTGCTCTTTTTTTGCGCACTGTTATCCGTCATCATTTCAACCAGGCCGTTGCCGTTGCTATCCCTTTTAAGGAGCCAGTCCAATGCTTTTTCGCATGATAGCTGGTGTGTCCTCACCCAATTAATATCACCGTTCTGATCATACAGTTCAGCTACATTTGTAACCAGGTCGGTATTTGAATCCATCAGTATACCCCATTGCGCTTCGTAAAATCCGTATTCGTTAAACTGACCGGGCATGGCATCTTCATTGGTATAAGCCCAGCGCGAATAAACGCGGCCATCCGGTTTAATAGCATGATCACGGTAAAAATCCAAACAGCTTTGGTAACCTTTTAAATATTGCGGATCGTTAATCGCCAGACCCATTTGCGCTATGTACTGCTCATGCAGGCAGATCGGGCCATAAGGCGTATGCCAGCTGTTGCCGCCAAAATGCAGTGAATCTATTACCCCTATTCTTGCAATGGTGTTTAATACCGCGCTAACCTGCGAGCCATTTATACCTTTCAGATCACCGCGGCCATATTTCTCATCAAAATCAAAATAGCTGAGTGTTATGGTCTGGCTGCTTTTAACCGCTTTTATTTTTTGCGCTGCCCATACGTCTGTCCGGCCCCTGATGAACCTTCTGCGGTTTGTACCACTATCTGATTTGGGAAGCAACTCTTTATCAGACGTGCTGATGCTATACGACAGCCTATCGTCGTTAGCGCGTGTGTACTTCATCGCCACCTGTTTGCCGGGCGCAGTTACAGTTATGTTCAGGCCATTGCCTGTTTTACTGTTCCAAAAGCTTGACGACCGCGTATGAACGCCATAGGTGCATAATTTCTCATTAAAAAGATAAAACCACGCCAGGCCGCCATAACCCTGGTAAGCGCCTTCCCATGTATTGATATTATCAAAATTAAAAACAGGTGAAGCCGTCTCTTCGGCTACGATAGAGCGGGACAAAGTCCGTTCAATGCGCCACTTAACAGATGGGCCGGAAGTATTGAAGATCCAATTCTCGGTAATTCTCAATTTATTATCGCCATAAACAATCCCAAGTACTTTTATAGTGCCTTTGTTTTTGGTAACTATCGGGTGCGATTTTAAATGAAGCGAGGAATATAGCGTTTGCCCTACCTGCAGTGATGTAAAAATACCGTCATTACCCGTAATTACTTTCTGACCGTTCACAATGAGTGAACTGATGCATGCACGCTTCTGGTAATTAAGCGTCAAACAGATCTTTCCGTTCTTGATTATGGTTGAATCCCGCGTCACCGGCATAATCCTGTTCCCCGCGATTACTAACGGAACAACAATGAATATCACAACAATAGTTAGAGTTATCCGGGCTGTTATTTTGTTAAAATGCATAATAATTTTAAAGATAAAAACTGATTTAATAATCGGTATAAAGGCTGATATTACCAGCTATAGCACAAATAGTATATTTCTATACCATTGAATCAAATACTAAACGAATTATCGCCTCCCTTAAGCTTATAGGTTATCCCTCTCCAAACTAAAACTCCACTTGTGCTTTCCGGCAGCGAAATATTTATTTTCCACTTGTTATGGCTTAAAACATAGCTAACTGCAATCTTTCCGTTTGGATGCGGTATCTCGCCGCTAACTTTTGTCAGTTTGCCCAAATGGGGCTCTATTTTTGCCTGCGTAAAGCCGGGCGAATTGCTGTTTATACCCAACACGGTTTTAAAAAACTCTATGTTAGGGCTGCTTGCCCATGCATGGCAATCTGAGCGTGTTCTGTTCAGGTCCGGCTCTTCGGCCCAAGTGGTAAGCCCTATTTTTATACTTTCCCGCCAGGGGTCTAACCAGCTCATATAATCATCGCCCAAACCACCTTTAACCAATGCCTCATGCAGGTAATAATCAAAATAGAGGCTACATTTAGTCAAGCTGCTATCTGCAGCCAGTCGTTTGGCAAAAGCAAGCTTGTCCCCATCATTTACCACCCCGGTAAGCAAGGCAAGCGCATTGGCGTGCTGCGAGAATGTTGTTTTTTCTTTTGTATCGCTAAATAATAGCTTGCCGGCATCCCAATATTTCTGTTGTATGGTTTGCTTTAGCTGCGTGGCTTTTTGCTTATATAGATCGGCATACAGTTGGACACCTATTTTCGATTCCATTTCAGCAGCCTGCTGATAGGCCCAAAGCAGCTGCATATCCAAAATGGCTGATCCGCCATCGGCACTTTGCGGCGGGGTACCAAAGCCCCATCCTTTTCCGTTCGCCCAATCGACAAAGTTCCAGTAAGGCGAATGGATTAATGAACCATCTGCCTGCTGGTATTTACTAAAGAATTGGAGGATCGCCCGTACACCGGTCAGTTTATCCTTCACAAAATTGCTATCGTTCCGGTACATCCAATAATCATGCAGCATGCCAATATACAACAAGGAAAACGTGGGTATGATCTGTGTGCTTTGTACCGGGTAACGGCTATGCGTAATACCTTCGGGCAAGCGCGATTGATCCATCTGATCGAGGGCATTGCGGGTTAACCGGTCGTCGTTACTATAGTAATAGGCTATCATGGCCTGTATCCGTGCATCGCCAATATATTGCAGGCGTTCGTAATACTGCCCGGTAAAATAATTATCGAATGCATTAAGCCTTGCCGTACGCCAGCCGATATCCAGTATTTGTTTTATCTCGGTATTGTCTGAATTAAAGACCGCCTGCGCCTTGAACGGGTAAGCGGTGAATGTACCATACAGGCTATCGATAACCAATGGCTCATCCGCCGTTTGTACAATTAACTGCATATAACGATAGGTCCGAAAAAGAAACGAAGTGTACGTTTGCCCGTTACTCCCATTTGAGATTAGTGTATCGATAAGGCCTCTGAACTCTTTGCCTTCAACCTCGTTGCGGTTACTTTTGCGGGTAAAATGAGTACCCTTGTCATACAGCGCTTCTGCATATCCTAACGAGACACCTGCGCCTTTGCCTCCGCTAAAATTAATGGTTGGGTAAGCATTTGTTTCGTGTGTTTGATCGAGCAGGATGATCACTTTTTTATGCGCAGGTATGGTTAAAGGAAGTTTTAAGGCAGGGGACATTTCGATACCTGATGCCTTACGCATAACCGTAATTGGCTGATAGCTCATTTCCATTGCAGGCAGCGGCGAAGGTACCAGCATGTAGCCAAACCCATCGGATAGCCCCTTTGGCTGGCCGGGGAATAAGATCTCAGATTTGGGCCAGGTGCTATAGTTAAGCCTGGGCGAATTCCAATTGGCTATCGTTTTATTCATATCCACAGCCTGACCGTTTATGGATAAGAAATACCCCCAAACCGGCTTAAATGCCTTATCTTCGACACACTTCCAGGTAGTGTCGGTGTTGAGCACTTCTTCTACTGCGGTATTGCCTTGTAAAATAAAAGCTGTGCGAAAGCTCATCTGATATTCAGGGCGATATTCCGCTTCGTTCCAAACCAGCGCGACTGCTGTATTCTTACCGGCTGTTAAATATTGTGCAATGTCGACAGTTTCATAATTCCAGTTGTAAAAGCTGCCGCGTGCCGGGCCAATCGAAACAAGCTTACCGTTGATATATAATTTGTAATGGTTATCTGCAGAGATATGAATGATAAACTTATCCGGTTTATTGGGCAGATCAATGCTTTTCCGGAAGTAATAAACGCCGTAAGTTGTTCCCTTGTCGAAGGGATTATTCAGCGCTATCCATTGGGCGTTCCAGGGCCTGTCGGCACGCAAGGTGTCTGTGGACTGGCAATAAGCCTTTTGACTAACAGATAAACAGAAAATAGCTAATAGGGTAAATAAATATTTCATTTCGATAGTTAAATGATCCTTAATTTAAGATAGGCAAATCTCTGATCAGGTCTTTTATAAAGCAGTTCAATTCAAATTGGTCGGCAACTGGTTTCCCGGTTGCAGGGTTTGTCAACATATACGGCGGCGGCCCGAACTCGGGCGTAATGGTGAACATTGTTTTGCCGAGCATTTTTTTATGTTCCAGTATCCGCGTCCACCAATTCATAAACGCGTCTGTTGCATATTGCCATTCTTCGGCGCGCGGATCAGGTACTTGCGGGCCTTGTGTATGGCCAACCCTTGCGTGGATATGTTCGGTGCGTGCAATAGTTTCGTCCACAATATCCGCACAATGTTCAAGGTAGCTTTCCGTTACGCAAACCCAATGCGAGAGATCGGCGGTTACTTTCATTTCCGGGCGCAGACCGAACAGTTCCTTTGCATTATACGGACTAAAAGCCAGCCTTCCGCGATGCGTTTCATGCACAACCCGGATATTATTCCTTGCCGAGAATTCATCTGCCGCATCAATCACTGCTAACTGCTCGTTTATACCAAAATAATCCCGTCCTGAATGTGAATTGATCAAAACGGGATCGCATTCCATGCTCAGGTTTAAATAATATTCGAAGGATCTGCAAAATTCTTTGATATTGCTTCCCTTTGCCTGGTGCTGATGGCAAACAATGGGCAAACGGTATTCTCGTAAAAGCCGGGTAAAATCCTTTCTTTCATTGGCATTTTCCGGCACCCAGGTATCCACGCCGTCAAATCCGGCCTCTTTTATTTTGATGATAAAATCCTCAAAGTGCAGGTTTTCAAATCCCCATTGCGGGGCCAGGATCAAAACCTTCATTACGATGGATTATGTCTTGAATAAATCAACGGGGTTTGCGTTTCATCATTCAGCAGATCGCCGATCTTAAGCTTTGCAACTTGTTCATCAGATAAAATATTTTTTATGCCATTAAATGTGGCGCCATCGGGCATGTAGGCGCAGGTCATGGCGCGCCTGAAACCGCCGGTCATGTTGGCCCCTGCTCCGTGTATGGTTAAACCATTGTGAAATGAGCAGCTACCTGCTTTCATCGGCACGCCCACCGAGGCGGATTTTATAAATTGAGGATAAAACAGGAATACCGAATCCATATTCTTACCAATCCCGGGATTTTCGAAGCCTGTAGTGTAATACGAGCCGGGGATAAAATATAAACAGCCATTCTCGGGCGTAGCATCGTCCAATGCAACCCAGATGGACAAAGCGCGTCGATCTGAAAACGACCAAAATGGTGTATCCAAATGCCACGAAGTAGGATTTGCCCATGGCCGTTTCACCAATGCCTGATCGTGCCAGATGCGGATGCCGTCACAGCCGGCCAAATCGGCGGCCATTTTTCCGATGCCTTTGTTCAGCATCAATTGCTTTACCTTTTCATTGGTTTGCCACAGGTTTAGCATTTGGTCGAATACTTTGCCGAAATAGTCTGCGTCTTTATTTATTCCGTCATCCTCACCTGTTTTGGTTTCTTTACCCGGCAGCTTCCTGCCGCCGCGTTCTTCCAGTGCTTCGGTTACTGCTTCGCGCCAGGTTTCAAGTTCTTCTTTATCCAAAAAATCTTCAATCAGCAAAAAGCCATTCTGCCGGTAATCCGCAATTTGCTGTTCGGTAATTTGTGTTCTCATTAAATTTATCGTTTATAAATTGATACAGCCAAGATAGTTGCGGTACCGTGAGGCGGATAATAGTATTTGATATATTAAGTTTACTTTTTGCCATCCATTAAAAAAATTGAAAATATGACCGATATTTAAGCGCCGCCAATTAACACCTACGCATGCACGACTTTTATAAATACTTACCTGTTGCCACGGAAGACCAGGATTGGGGACTGCAGATATTGCATGCAGGCTACCATCATTATCAGCCCGGCAATGAATATCCTGATAAAGACCACCCCTCCCATCACCGCTTCGATAATGAAAATGGCAGGATATTACAGGAATATTCCCTAGTCTATATAACAAATGGGAAAGGCATTTATACTTCACCAAAAACCGGCAGCTTACCAGTGGAAGGTGGCTCAGCGATCATCGTTTTTCCAAATGAAAGACATTTATACCGCCCCGATCCGAATACGGGCTGGACGGAATACTGGATAGGCTTTAATGGTGTAAACATCAACAAACTGGTTAAAAAAAAGATCTTCAGTGCATCAAAGCCCATTTATACTATCGGCTACAATGAAACGATGGTTAACCTGTTTATGCAGGTAATAGAAGCGATTAAAAACGAAAAGCCGGGTTACCAGCCTTTGATTTGTGGAGCGGCTATGTATATGCTTGGGCAGTTACACAGTTCGGCAAAGCAGCAGTTAGTTACCGGAGACGAGGAAAACATTGTAAATCATGCGCGGATGCTCATCAGGGCAAACCTGGAAACGGGCATTGGTCCGCAGGATATTGCCGACCAGCTTAAGATCAGCTATTCGCGTTTCAGAAAGCTTTTTAAGGAATATACTGGTATCGCACCGGTACAATACCAGATCCAGCTGAAATTAGAAAGAGCAAAAGAGGAGCTGATCAATACCTCAAAATCGATAAAAGAAATAGCATACGATCTTAATTTCGAATCAAGCCAATACTTTTCAAGCCAATTTAAAGAGAAAACAAATTTAACGCCTGTTGAATTCAGGAAAGGTTTTGGCAAAGGACTATAAGTAAACGCAGGAAATTAAAGAGTCGCCGTACTGATGCGGAAATTTAAGCCATTATTGAACCCCGAAAAGTCTGGTTTTAAGCGTCGCGATAAGACCTGCAATTGGTCTCCTTGCCTGCTGACTTCCAGGTAGTGAAACGCAGGCTTGTAATCTGCCGACAGATCGTGCATGTCGTCGTTATTGGCCCGCAGTGGCTGATGAAGGCCGCCCCCGCCTCCTATTACCAGGAAATATTTGCCTTGCTCCTTAAAGCGTTCGAAATTGTGTGAATGGCCAGACAAAAACAGCACAGCTTTTTTAGAACGGATAAATGGCGGTACAAAGTTTTGACGAACATTTTCTGATGGCTTGACAATAGTGCTGTTAGTATAGGGTGAGTGATGGCAACCAACAATGATCATCTTAATGGCGGGGTCGCTATCCAGTGCATTCAGTTTAGCCTGGTACCAGTTATCCTGGCGTGTGATCTCGATAGCCGACATCGCTGCGAAATTTGAGTTCAGCAGCACTACTGCTACCGAGTCGACAATCTCGGTGTAACCAGCGGGATCATAGGCAGGGAAACGCACTTTAAAATTACGTGTTCCGCGTTTTGCGTTGAACATCACTTCATGATTGCCCAGCGTGGCATATACCGGTATAGAGTCTTTAGTGGCCTGCCCTATATAGTGATCGATATTTCGCCAGGCGCTTTTGCTTTTCCCCAACGAAACGACATCACCAAGAATGAACAATGCTTTAGGCCGCAGGCTGTCGACATCCGTGAAGATCATTTTGGTAGCTTCGAGATTATGGTCGGGTTTAAGGAGCAGTTTTTCGATCCACATCGGCTCCTGTGTATCGCTGGCAAAGGCAATTACCGGTTTCTTATCCTGAGCAACAAGGGCCTGGGCATAACCTATCAACAGAATAAATAACCACCGGGAGACTTTCATGCATTAAAGAACGCATTATCTAACCGTTTAGTTTACAGTGGCTAAGCAGCGCTTTAAAAAATTTAAATTATTCAGCGCATCTCCTGCTGTATTATTAAAATAGCAATAAACAGTCTTTCCCTCGTTCTGCCATTCCTGTATGTACGTGGCGTACTCATACAAAAAACCATCGCTGTAACTGCCTTTATAATTACCGCTCGGCCCATGAAAGCGAAGATAGACAAGGTCATCCACAGTTAGTTCCATTGGCGTGGCCGACTTTGGCATATCCTGTATCACCATAGCCATTTGGTAACTGTTCAACAGTTCAAATACATTGTCGTTATACCACGAGTTGTGCCGAAATTCAACAGCTACCCGCCAATCGAAATCATTTAATACCTTAAGCAGCTCTTTCAACTGCGGCAAAGCATTTACCTGCAGGCTCGGCGGAAATTGCACCAATAAACAGCCTTTATTTTCCTCGGGCAGCGCGATTACTTCCATAAACCGCCGCACATCATCAGCCTTGAATAGCAGACCCTTTTGATGGGAGATCTCCTTCCAAAGTTTGAAAGTAAAACGAAACCCCGCAGCAACTTCCGTAACCCAGCGGGCAATAGTTTTGGCTTGCGGCAACTTGTAAAAAGAGCTGTTGATCTCAATACTATTTTCCTGCAAGGCATAATAACCCAATCGCGACCTATGCTGATGCTCAGCCGGAAAATCGCGCTTGGGTATTTCGATCAGTAAACCACTCGTCCCGCCAAAGAAACTACCTGTGGGCATTAAGCTTGTTTCAGCTTTGCCTCCATGCTCATCGTGGTATGCGGCACAGCACGCAGCCTTTCTGCCGGGATCAACTTTCCTGTACCGCGGCAAATGCCATAGGTTTTATTTTGTATGCGCGTTAAAGCAGCTTCCAATTGCTCAATGAACTTTTTCTGGCGGGCGGCCAGTTGATTCGTCTGCTCTTTTTCATAAGTAGCCGAACCATCTTCCAGCGTTTTGCCGGCAATAGCCGCGTCATCACCGTTCGCCGAACTTAGTGCAGCTGTAAGGTCAAGCAGTTCCTCACGGGCCATCCTGATCTTTTCCTCTATTAATTTCTTAAAGTCTTCCAGCTCGCTATCGCTGTATTTTGTTTTAGTTATTTCTTCTTGCATGATGGTACATAACAGTCAATATTCCTCTTGGTTTGCTAAAATAAGAAAAACATGATTCGTAATGGCTGAAGTTTATAATATATGATTTATGATTCTGCTGGCTAACATTTAAACAATAAGAAAGACAGCCATATAGGCTGCCCTCTTTTTTAAAATATTTAGCCTGATTTTACTTTAGTAATATCCGCATTTTGCCGTTAATGTCGTCGTTACCCCTGTATTGGCTTTGTAACGCTGCATTGTAATTCCACGTATTTGCTGTACGCCCGCTTGAAGGAGATCACTTAAGGAAACACGTTTTAAGGATTTTTTCACATCCATAACAATCTCATAAACAAGCTATTAAAAAGTAATAAAAGTAAAATCGATACAGTTAATACTCTTTAACTTCTCTATATCCTCAGAAGCAACGCCATCAGCGCCGCCACTCTTTGCTGTAATTCCACAAACGATTATAAGAGCCCGAGCCTGAAAAATGGCTATTTAGAAATATCACACATACAAAAAACCGCTATTTGCTTACATAAAACCGCCGTTCACATACTTTGCTTAATAAGTATAAAATATTCTCCATAGTTTTAAACTAATAACCATTTATAAACATAAACTAAACTATCACAACTATGTCAACGCTTAAGTTCATATGCCATATTTGAGTTTTTATCCGGACAGGTGATTGTTCTTGTACCGGTAATCAATTTAATACGTCATCTATTTATTTTAACTTTTTACAGAAGCTGATACAGGACTTTATAGTTAGCCTTATTCTTTAGCCTTCGCGACAGCGCCGGAAAATTTCGGGGCGCTGACCCGAATTGCGACCATAATTTACCCTTTGAATGCCAACCGCAACTTATCAATGCTTTGGCAAACAAAGATGAAATTAATGCCTGATCACCTAAACGGCGACCGTCTAAAGATGGCCTGTCTGGCAGGCATTAATATTTATAAATAACAGATTAATATTTCAAAAACAAGCCGCTAATTAAATTACAGGTTATGCTCATTAAAGAAATTGTTTCAGACACGGCAGAGCCGATTTCAGGTAAGCTGGTCTTTCAGCAAAACCAGGTGCCGCCGTTAAATGCAGGTACGGGTACCATTACTGTACAACAAACGGTATTAAGCACAAGGGGCCAGATACCTGAAACCATCTACAGCAACGTCAATAACTTCGCAGTGAATGGCCCAAGGTTCACATTGCCTGTCGGGGCGATCACATCGGTATATCCGCCCGAAAATGCACAAGGCGAATATGACAGGGTATTACCGCATGTTTGTTTTAACAGGGCTACATTACCATGGGAACGCCAGGCTGCAACTCCGACCTATCAAAACCAGCCCGAGGCCGCCGATCAGGCTCCCTGGCTGGGCATTTTGCTTCTTTATGATACCGATCCGGCTGTTACTGTATCTGATATCGAAGTTAAGGGGCTCGTCAGTCCTGCGGAAAAAAAGATCGGTGACGGGAAAGATCAACTTCCTGTCAATTATTTTTTTCCTGTATTTAAGCTTGATGACAATGCCGAAAAATATACAGATAAATGCCTGGCGGTGGATATACCTGTAGCCTTGTTTAACAAGGTTGCTCCTTGCCACGATGATCTGCCCTGGCTGGCGCATGTAAGAGAGATACAGCCTGGCAACAAACAATCGGCTCAATACGTGCAGCGTTTGAAATCTATATCCGATGAAAAGGCATTACCCAAAATATCTACTGTAATTGGTAACAGGCTTCCGCTCCCTGGTGCAAAAACAACAGCGTACCTGGTATCATTCGAAAACTGGGATTCCTACCTGCCCGATGAAAATGGCGTACAAAACTTAAACATACCCAAAGCAACAACCACCATACGCATGGTATTGCTTAAACAATGGGATTTCTATGCGATAGACCGCAAACAAACTTTTTCGGGCTACCTAAAGGGATTGAACAAAAAAGACGGGGTATTTGGTGACGCTATTTTACGATTGCAGACGGATGAAGATACAGGCGAAGCCGGTAAAGCCATACAGAATGCCTTCGATATGGGATTTGTACCGCTTAACCATCATACCCGGCAAGCTGCCGACACGGTTTCATGGTACCACGGGCCTTTTGTGCCCTATAATGCCGACAGGACGATAGATATACCGGTAAACGGCGCTGATACCTGCACCGCCTACAACCGTGATACCGGCATGTTCGATGTATCATATGCGGCAGCCTGGCAATTGGGCAGGCTTCTGGCCCTGCAGAACGGCCACTTTGCCCAAACCCTTTACAACTGGAAAAAAAGCAATCCGCAAACTATCATCGCAAACTTTGAAGAAGAGTTCATCAAAAAAAAGCTGAATGAAATAGTAGATGACCAGAAGCAGTCTGTGAGTAATACTGTAGAACAATCTTTGGACCAGTTGCCATTACATGCTCAACAGGATTTGCTCGGATTAATGAACGAAAGTTTAAGCACCATTTTATCACAATTCATAACAAATAAAGACAACAATGATGAAGATAAATAATGGCTCATTACTGGAAACACTTAATGACCCGGCAGAACTAAGAAGATTAAGAGATCTAAGACGCCCTCGAAATGTGGCGGACACACCCGCAGACAGTGTTGAAGAAAACCTAGCCGACTGGCTGGGCAGGCTTAAGCTACTGCATGGTGTACCTTTTAACTACCTGGTACCCGATGTTGATATGCTGCCAATGGAGTCGATAAAATTCTTTTATTGTGATACCACATGGCTTGCTTACCTGGCCGAAGGGGCTCTGAGCTTAGGCAGGTCAGTAGAGTCGGATAGCCTGCTCGATTCGGTTTTTTTACCTGATCTGGAGCTGTTTTCACGTGGGTCGATGAAAAAAGCACGCGGAAAGGTATTGGGGCATTTGTTACAGCATCTGAGTAAAAAGGAGCTCAAACTAATGAGCTCAAAGCCGATCCCGTTAAATGAAAAGATCACAGGTTTCCTGTTAAGGTCTGGCGTGGTAAGTGATTGGGAGGGCCTGGAAGTGGCAGCTTTCGCAGATGAGAATATGACAAGGCCATGCCAGCTATTGCGCATGGATCACCTGAGCCCGAATGTACTACTCTGTATGTACGAAGGAATGGTTAAAAGCGTAAGGATAAACGAACATCCGGAGGTATTGCACTTTGGCTTTGCCCGAACAGATACACCGCGTGTTTATTCAAAATCGTTCAGATATCCGGTGGATAAACAGGAGGGCGATGTAATGCACAAAGCAGGCGAAGCGGTCAAAGATGTTAAGTTGGTGATGCCGACTGATATATATATACGAGGTAATACCAGCAATGTTATACGCATCAGCAAATTAGCCGTTGCCATACGAGATACACTTGCCGGCAACAAGATCGGCTATGAAGGAACTTTTACAACTGCCGAATTTGCACTTGAAATGGTTGAGGGGGCAGAGGCCGTTAAATTTACAATAGCATAATCTTACATACGGATGAAAACAAATTTAAAAACCGAAAGCCTTGGCTTGATCGTTCCGATGAATATAGAGGCCGTGTGCATAGATGAAGTTTCAAGCAAGAAGAAGCAATTTGAGCCCGAACCCTATGATTTTAGCTTTTTGCCTAAAGGCGGAAAAACTGATAAGCCATATCTAAGTCAGGAGGTAAAGACCGGCGATAGCAGGTCGCTGGGTGTAGGCGTGCACCTGCACTGGGCGCTTCCGGATGGGCTGACCAGGGGAAGCAGCCGACAGGATGAATCTGGCAATGTTTCTTTTCCGGAAACGCCGGATAGGTGGCTCATCACGCGCACCTTTTCAGACCTGTCAGGCATGGTGAACAGAACAAAGTCGTGGGTAGTGGAAAGCAACTATTTATCAGCAGACCAGCCCGACCCGCTCCGCCCCAGCCTGGCAGTGCCTTTTAAGACCGACGACTACACACAAGGGAAACTCTTATACCGCTACTTAGGCAGGGTGCTTGAATACGATAAATGGCTGGCAAACCAATCGCAAAATGATGAATCAGGCGGCAGTTATGTTGGTGGCTTAAGTGCCATAGGTTATGGCTCGCCTACATTCTCGGCATCGTATAATACCAGCAAAAATATATTTGGTTTTTATGACACTGATAAAGACCTCGCTGCGCTTGGCAACGACATCACATTATCATACCACGTAGTAGGCTGGTATCATAATGACGCAAGCGACCCTATAAAACAACCTCCGCTACAGTTTAATCAAGCGGATTTCGAACGCATATTGGCAAAAGCGTCCGAAGAGAATAAGAATATACTAAACAGCTTTTATAAAGTAATACAGTTAGGGGGCGCATATATCCTGGCAGAAAAGACCACGACTGAGCAACATATTAGCATCATCCGGGCATTATCATCGGCAGGGTTTGATCATTTGGCCTATTTCATGAACCGGCATAAATGGTCGCTGCCATCAGGCACTGTGAAAAATCATGAAGAAGTAACCCATACGCTTTATACCGGCATCATCACCAATATAAAATGGAATAAGGAAAAAAGCGCCTTCAAGGAACTAAGCGATCAGCTAAATATTGCGGTGGGTAATACAGCGTCACAAGCGCTTGCAGCCCTTATTGCCAAGGTGAGTAAATTGCCCGAAACGGCAAATGTTGAGCTGTTGCTTGATGCTTTGCAACTGGACAGATTACGTGGTATAACCAAGCCCGGCGAGCTAAACCGTCTGGAGGACCTTGCTATTGCCCTGCATACAAGCAGCTACACTTCATCTGACGGCGGCCAGATATGGGAAGTGACAAAAGTTGACGCCAAGGATGGTAAACATACCCTGAGAGCATTATCGCAAACATTGGGCGAAGACCTGAATGAGCTTAACAACCTGCAGCTGCAATATGATAAGACGATGGATGAGATCGAATCGGCAAAATCGCAAATATTTATGGACTGGTACCGGTTCATCCAGGTATTCCGTAAGAAGGGGGAGAAAGACCCAAGCGACGGAATAGATCTGAGCGACCTTGGTAATTTTATCAACGACCAGATAGAAGCTCTGGGAAAGAAAACAGACAGTATCAGCTATAATGCCATTATCGATAAATCCAAAAAGATACAGGCAATGCTGGCAAAAGAATATCAACTGGTCAGGACAGCTGCATCGCGCTATTGGCAGCCTACAGAACCGGTAGTATTATTCCAGGGTAAAGATATTACTCCGCCCGAACGGTACGGTGGCGACGGGCGTTTTATGGCTGACGGCACACTGTTATGCCGCTTATCATCGCAAGTGATTAACAGTATTACCATCCCGGCAAATATTGTGGGCAACAGCTCGGAACTTACTTTTGACGCAGGCAATACGCCGAAGCTTCCGCAAAATATGCAGCTCGACTTTGCCGAACAGCTATACGCGCTTTTTACTGAAAGCAGCCTGCTCAATCCTACCGTTATGAGCCTGCTGTGCAAATCAGCAGGAGCGACAGACGGGCAGGACGCTATTGCTGGTACGATTGAAAAACAACGCAATAAATACCTTACGCCTGCTGTACCCGAAACGCTTTCGTCAGCCGCAGTGGAGGAGATGAGGAGTATCGTGAGTACCAGCGACCTTGAATTTTTATTATCCTTTTACCTGCAAAAGGACAACGTATATACGCTGCTAACTCCTGAAGATAAAATAGCGCCCGATAACCTGAAACGGATCCGTTATACACTCATCTCTGCTTCAAAAACTTCAGGCAGCACTATCGCATTTACCGGAGTAGCCCCATCAATGGTGTACTTTGTGAAATGGGACGGCAATCCGTGGCTGCCTTATTCGTTATCGTGGAAGACAACTTATTACCCCATTGCCGGGATCAAGCCTGACAGTAAGAAAGATGTTGGTTACGCTCCTGACTTCATTAGCAAAAATTTTAAGCTGGGCGATGCTGCCTATGAATATTCCGGACCGCGGATTTCATCGGATGTTTTCCAGGTTTATAAAAATTCTATTTTCCTGTCACCTCATGCGGAAGAGAATTTTCAGACGATGATACAAAAATTCATCGATGCCCAGCCTGGCGCCTCCATCGATAAGTCACTTACAGAAATACTGGAAAAGCTCAATAATTTTCCACCAATACTTTCGCAATCGATCAATGGGTTTAACGATGCAACGGTAATGCGCCACCAGGTAATGCAACTTGAGGTAAAAGACGTTGGCCCCGAGGACCCTTACCAGAGATTTACGAATGAAGTTGTACGGCCGGCGGTTGGCAAAAAGATCAAAAGCGCCCCAAGCCCTTCCGATTTTTATAATCCGATCAGGGCTGGGTTTATGCGCGTAGACGAATTGATCATAGTGGATGTGTTTGGCTGCAAAATGTTTCCGACAAGCAGCGCATACAGCAACATGACGGTTGCGCAAACCCTTAAACCTAAACAGGCCGATCAGCCAATTTACCTGGAGCCGCGTTTATCCCAATCCGCCAGGCTTCAGTTCAGATGGCTATCAGCGGCAAATAAAGCTAAACCTGTAGAAACCAACTCCCATCCGGCTACTACCCCTATATGCGGATGGATATTGGCCAATCACCTGCAACCGGGCTTGTGGTTCTATGCTGCCGAGGGCGCACCTTTAGGAGCGCTCAACCTTACGGAAGACCGGAAAAATGTTATATGGCAAACGGTTCCGGGCAGAGGTAAACCTGGCATGAAGCTAACTGAATTTTTTAATTCGGACGAGGGGAAAGATGTTAACAGTGAGTTGAAAAAATTGGCTACCTCGTTATTTAACAATGGCAATGGCAGTTACCTTGATAATTTTTTGCTCGCCAATGATAAAACATTCAGCACCATAAAACCACAAAATTACCGGCAAACTGGCAGTAATGCCGTATTAATCGGCTCGCCCATCGCCGTAACACAGGCCTCATTGGGTATTGAGCTACAAGGAGCGCCCGCTTACAGTAACGGCTGGAATGACCTGAAAAAAGAAGTTGAGCAGGCTTCGGCAAGAAGAAAGAGCAAACAGGGTGCACAACCCATTGAAAGGACCGATAACGGTTTTACAAAGGTTAGGTTCCCGGTACGCCTGGGCAATACAACGCAAACCGAAGACGGCTTGCTGGGATATTTCACAAATGATAATTATGAACGTTATTATGCCATCGGTACCCATAAATCAACTTCAAAAAAAGTTACCGATTCATCAGACAACGACATTGAACTATCGATCCACCAGTCGAAACACGAAACCATTGTTACGTTGCTGCTTGATCCCCGCGGATCTGTACATGCCAGGACTGGTGTGCTCCCAACAAAAACGATAGACATCCCTCCATCACAATTTGCCGATGCGCTGGAAAACCTGGAGGTGGCATTTTTAACCAGCCCGGTGCTTTACTACCATGATGTGGCGCTTAATAAAAACAAACCGGCAATGCCGGTACCTGCCGAAGGAGGCGCTGAATGGCTGTGGGTGCAAAGAGAATTAGATGCCTGGGCATCAGCACAGACACAGCCGGTAGATGACCGGGCAAAATTAAGCGATGTACCGAATGAGATAAGAGAAGGATGGCTGCTATTAACCAATTTCAATAAATAAACCATGGCACGATTTAAAGCTGAGAATTTTAAAGTACTGAACAAGGACAATACTGCAGTGGTGTACCGTACACCCGACAGGAATTATAACCGGCTCATTTTCAGTATTACAAATAAGTCGGCAAATAATATCGAGCTGAAAGGGGGCGCAGAGCCCTCGGTATTTGGTTTTAATATGTCTTTTATTTCCGACAAGCTTGATGTAATATCACAGTTGAGGGTCACTCCCCCGGCAGGTTGGGAAGCCACGGCAGTTACAGTACAAACCTGGGTGGAATGGAGACTTACCTGCAAGCAAGATACGCAGCTGGCCCCGGGCGCAAACCTCAGTATTATTATTGAAAACATCCTTTGCGAAAATGAAAAACCGGGCTATTTCACAATCACCAACCATAATATACCAGGTTATGATAACAGCGGAAGCCTCCCGCCTGCATTGTTCCTAAGCGTGCTGAGGCCGCCGATAGACCCAACCAAGGCCAACCCGGTACCTTTTACCGCAGGGTACACCAATGTGGTGCATCCAATAGCCAACCAAACCATACACCCTAATAATAGGACATTTACTGAAAATGAAGCTATCCCGGCTTACATTACATATGACGGGAACGCGCTGATACGAAATGGGTTTAAACTGATCTTAACCAACAATAATGAAAAACCCATTGTGCTGGCCGGTGAAAGTGACAGACCCGTGGTCACCATATCATTCCTATTCGGGGAAGAGGACTACGATATTACAACACAAGCTTTGGGCGACAGGCAGATAACTATCGGCGTTACCAGCGATAAATGGACGCCGATGGGGCATACTGATGGCTCGCCTTCCTGGCAGTTCTACCCGCAGTTGCCACAGCACATAGATGGTTACAAAACGGTCGATTTTATTATTGAAAATATTGTGACACCTGTAAATGTGCCGGCTGAGAAGATCAGCCTGATGTATGTACAGGTGAACAGATTTGCAGATTTTGACGACAAAGTATTCATATTTCAGCTCAATAAGAAAAAAGCAAAAGCGGTTATGAAGCCATTGTCGGCTGATAATCCACGTATCAAAATCGGGGATGATGTAAAGTTAACATGGAGCTCATCACTGGCAAAAAGGGTTACCATAACCTATGATGACCGTGATGGCAACCAGATATTGCTCGACACAGCGGCAACGGACCCCGACAAAAAGATAGAACTTGACGCGAAAAATTATAAGCTACTTATAAAGCCAACGGCTGAAACCACGCAGTTTGAGGCTATTGCATTTGACACTGCTGCATCGCCTGATACCCAAAAAGCGCACGTAACTGTAGAACAGCGCCCTGCAAGGATAAACGCGTTCAAGGCGACAAAGCAGTTAATAAACCAGGGCGCTAAAACCAAGGTAACATTTAGCTGGGAGGTGCAGGACGTACGGCAGCTCATTCTTAAAAGAAAAGGCACAGATGAAAAGATAGTTGTTACCGGAACTACCAGCAAGGAGATAGATGTTGAAACCGCATGTGAATACCAGTTGCTGGCCTACTCGTATGGCACCACTTTTCCGGCCCCGGATGAGAAAGCGTTGAAAATATTTTCTCATGGAAGCCCGCACCCTATTGCAGAGCCGGCGCTATCCGGCGAGCGAACAAAGCGGCCTGCTATCCTGTTAAACGACCATCCGAATATCAAGCGCGCTTTCATACAGCATACCGCCAAGCCCGCTAGGTTCAGTACTATTTTTGAGATCAATACCGATACTTCAGCCCTGGAAAAAAAGCATCCCGGTAGCTGCTTTGCACTTAGCCCTTCCGGTAATAAGCTGGCTTATTACACGCCGGGTTTAACCAAACGAGGAATAGTACTTTACGATATAGCCTCGCAGGAGGAATCACTTACTGAGACACAGGATCTGATAGAGACAATGAAGTTCTCAAGCGATGGAAGAAAGCTTTTTGTGAGTTTCGAACCCGGTATGTTAACAGGGGCCGATGAACAAACGAATGCGGATGTCGATTCAAGCTCTGACGGGCAACGCTTTACGACTTATTTTACCTGCGACCCGGATAAGAACATATTAGTGAAGAGCGGGGCATATACGCCTATCGGCGGAGGTGAAGCAACTGATATCGCATTTGATAACAAGCCGTCTATGGTATATTTTACTTCATTTGTCAACAGGCGGACAGATACTAACATTTACCTGGTGAAGTATGATAACGGCGAAAAAGGCTCGCCGGATGCGATCAACACACTAAATACCCGGCCTGTTATGCTGAAGCAGGCAAAAAAGAGCAGTAAAATATACGCAGCCTTTGAGCGCAGGGAATCGATCTTCGATAATGCTGATGCTGTAATTATAATCAATACTGATAATAATACAATTAGCACCGTAACGGTTGGTGAATACCCGATAGACATGATATTGACTGCTGACGAAAAGACCCTATATGTGGCTTGTATAATAGCTAATAAGGTAGTAGCTGTTGATACAGAGACATTGGCTGTGAGGGATATTTGCACTTCTGTCGACAGCCCGTCGTGCATTGCATTATCTTCAGATGGCGAAATAATGTTTGTGGGTAACTACGCCACCAGGACCATTACTATGGTTGATGTAAAAAAGGCTATGGTTTTGGGCACTGTGGCTACCGGAACCAACAATGGCAATCCATATGGGATGGTGATCACCGAAAATAATGATGGTTATAAGGTTTTTGTTGCGAAGGACGGCTCAGGCCTCATTCGCACTACCCCCAATATAAACCTTGAAATAACGGATATATCGATCCTAAAACCAAAAGTGTAAAACAAGAGAACGAAGACGAGTAACAGGATGGCTGTTATTAACCAATTTTAATAAATAAACCATGGCACGATTTAAAGCGGAGAATTTTAAAGTATTGAACAAGGACAATACCACAGTGGTATACCGCACGCCCGACAGGGATTATAACCGGCTCACTTTCAGTATTACAAACAAGTCTGCGGTTGATATTACATTGAAAGGCGGTGCGGAGCCTTCGACATTTGGTTTCATTATGTCATTTATTTCCGATAGCCTTGATGTAATATCACAGTTAAGGGTTACCCCCCCGGCAGGGTGGGAAGCCACGGCGGTTACGGTACAAACCTGGGTGGAGTGGAAGATCATCTGCCAGAACGATACACAGCTGGCCCCGGGCGCAAGCCTCAGCATTATCATTGAAAATATCCTTTGCGAAAATGAAAAACCGGGCTATTTCACGGTCACCAACCGTAATATACCAGGTTATGATAACAGTGGAAGCCTCCCGCCCGCCTTGTTCCTGAGCGTGCTGAGGCCACCGATAGATCCAACCAAATCCAACCCGGTACCTTTTACCGCAGGCTACACCAATGTGGTGCATCCTATAGCCAACCAGGTTATACACCCTAACAGTAAAACGTTCACAGAAAATGAAGCTGTACCGGTTTATATTACCTATGACGGGAACGCGTTGATACGAAATGGGTTTAAACTTATCTTAACCAACAATAGTGATAAGCCCATTGTGCTGAATACGAGCGCTGAAAGCGATAAACCGGTGGTTACCGTCTCATTCCTGTTTGGGGAAGATGACCACGATATTACAACGCAGTCCCTGGGCGACAGGCAGATAACGATTGGCGTTACCAGCGACAAATGGGTGCCGATGGGGCATACTGACGGCTCTCCATCCTGGCAGTTCTACCCGCAGCTGCCGCAGCAGATAGATGGCCACAAAACAATCGATTTTATTATTGAGAATATTGTAACACCCGTAAATGTTCCGGACGAGAAGATCAGCCTGATGTATGTGCAGGTGAACAAATTCGGCGACTTTGACGACAGGGTATTCATATTTCAGCTTAATAAGAAAAAAGCAAAAGCTGTTATGAACCCTTTATCGGCTGATAAAACACAAATCAACTTTGGGGATGATGTAAAGTTAACCTGGAGCTCGTCCCTGGCAAAAAGGGTTACCATAACCTATGATGACCGTGATGGCAACCGGATACTGCTTGACACCGCCGCAACAGACCCCGACAAAAGGATTGATCTTGACGCGAACGGCTATAAACTGCTTACAAAGCCAACCGCTGAAACCACGCAGTTTGAAGCTGTTGCATATGACACTGCCGCAGCGCTTATTACCCAAAGGGCGCAGGTAACTGTAGTACAGAAACCGGCAGATATCAAATCGTTCAGGGTAACGCCGCAATTCATAGTGAAGGGCAGTAAAACTAAAGTAACATTCAGCTGGGAAGTGGAGGATGCAGTACAGGTAATATTAGTAACAAAGGCCGGAAACACGGATGTTACAGGTACAACGAGCAGGGAGATAGAGATAGATTCGGCAGATGATTATAAACTGCAGGCATATGCTTACGGCACCAGGCTTAAGTCGCCGGAAGAAAAAAAACTGAGGATATTTACCTATAAAAATGAGCCGTACGTGGCATTGCCGCTTCCTGCCGATACGAAGCAAAGCCGGCCGGTCATCGTCATGAACAGCAACCCGCAGTTTAATCGGTTTTATGTATCAAATAATGCCAATAACACTATCTATGAGATCAGCACCGCCGATGGAAGTATTGTAAGAACATATCCCGGCAGCGTTTTCTCGCTTTTGCCGGATGGTACCAAACTTATAGTGTACAATAACAAGAATCTACTATTTTATGATGTAGCTACAGGTAAAGGGTACAACGTACGAGGCATTACATTTCTAATATCGGTACAGCAAATGCGCTTTTCACCGGATGGAAAGAAACTCTTTGTTTCCTGCAATTCGATCGTTAGGGAAACTTCGGATGAGATTATTGCTAACGATGAACACGCTGATATTGATCTTGAAGGCTCATACGGGAGAGTATATTATTATGATGTTGATGCCGAACACAACAGATTGACGCCCGGAGACGCCTCGGCTGGCATAGGGGCCGATGCAGTGTCAATTGCTTTTAACAAGGATGCCTCCATGGCATATTTTACCGCTTATGATTATCCGAATATATTTTTGGTACAAAGCGATGGAAGGCTTGCCGGCAGGACCGCTCCGGTGCCTTATAAAAAAGGGATCCTGTTAACAGAAAACAGGGAAGCAGACCGGATATATGCAGCTTTTGAAGACTGCAATTCCATCATCGTAATAGATACTTTCGCCAATGCCGGCTGCGCCACTATCGAGGTAGGCGAATACCCAACAGCAATGGTGCTGAGCCAGGACAGGAGCAAACTCTATGTAGCATGTATAAAAGCTAACAAAGTTGCAGTGGTTGATACTTCGACCAACAGGGTGATCAAAACTTATGAAGGGATAGATAAGCCTGCAGCGCTCACGCTTTCGCAGAATGGGGAAATTCTGCTGGTGGCCAATTATTGCACGAAGAGCATCTCAATGATCGACCTGAAAACTGGTGAAGCTGTTAACGGCGTCTTATCTACCGGTGCAGCTAATGGCAACCCATTCGGCATAAGCTCTATAGATACCGCCGAAGGCTGTAAGGTATTTGTTGCAAAGGAATCTTATCCCCAGCGAATAGCGTGTACGGATACCACAAGAAACACCAGCCTTGACGTAACGGTGATTACGATCGGGAAAACAGCATTATAAAGAACAACACTAAATCTTTACAGAATATTACAACAATTCAACAACAGGCTATGAATATCGAGGAGCTAAAAAAATTGATCGACAGCAGCTTAAACGACAAAAAGTTTGAGCTCGAAACCGAGGGCCTGTCAACCGGGCTGAAAGCTTTAGGGACTGATTACTTTGCTGATGGCAGCCTGAAGCTTTCAGATGCTTCCATCAAAGCTCCCGACGAAAACACCATCATCGTAACAGGTACCGGCGTAGATCTGCCGTTCAAAGGCTTTTCGGTCGAGGCTAAATTTTATATCCTTGATGAAAATGCTGCGCTTGATATGACGGCAACTGCCGGAAGCGATTGGAAGTTTGAAAACTCGATCCCCGAGTTTAAAGGCACTATAGCCAATGATATCCGTTTTACGAAAGCTTCTGCATTCCACCTCTTGTCTGACGCAAGCGCCGACTGGCCGGAAGGCCTGATATTTGATGCAACGATAGACCTTGACGCTATGACGGGCGGCCTGAACGGTTTTCTTGGAATAAAGGATGTGCCGGTTCGGGGGCCAATTGTTTTAACAGGCAATGCATCAGAATTTGTATCCATTGGCGTTAAAGGCGTTGATGCTATTAAAAATGTGAGCCTTGGTGTTGTCGGAGACCTGCTGGTGGAGTTTGGCGTTGTAAGCCAGACTTTCGATGATGCCGGGAGTGAAACTGTTATGCCATGTATCAGCCTGTCCACCAAAATACAGGTTGATGGTGAAGATGCGAAATACCAGATACCGCTTTCAGTTAACCTGCCTAAATTTTCGTCGTTTATTCGTTTTAATGCGGAGATAAATGATGCCATACAGGCTTCGCTTGATGACGTAGTGCAGCTGGCCGGTAAAATTGATATAAAAAAGATATTGCCAACAGATTTTAATATCGGGGCATATGTGAAGTTCACAGATCTTTACATCGACTTTAACATTAAAGAGAAGAAGGCTGAAAAGGTTGGGATGGGATTAAAAAGCACTTCCGGGTGGAAGATACTGACGGTAAAATCGACCGGCGAAAGTTTTGATGCGGAAAATATTGCTTTGACACTTACGGTATCCGATCCTTTAAATGCAGAAGAGCGTGCTGAAGCACTGCATATTGGCGGAGACATCAAGGTTACTGATGCCGCAATATCTATTAGCGCAGCCTATCCGGATTTTTACGTAGAGGGCAGCCTGGCCGAAGGACCGCCCCTTAAAATTTCGGATTTCATTCAGAAATTTGTAGGCAAAGATAAAGAAGTGCCCAGCCTGCTTACGGTTGATAAGCTTAATTTCAATACCTCCGATGATGGTTATTCCTTCAGTATCAACCTCAATGGCGAATGGAATATTAACGCCGCCCAAAGTACTGTGCTTGCCGTTGAAGACCTTAGTTTTAAGCTTGAGTACGATTCGGAAACGGAGGAACAGACAGCTGCCTTTTCAGGCACTTTAAATATAGATACCGTTGGTATAACGGTTACTGCTGATTATAATGCCCCGGATGACGAGGATGAAAGTAACGATGGGGATGAGGACGAGGATGAAAAAGGCTGGATATTTACCGGCTCGACCGGCGATGGGCAAAAGATATTAATAGGGGACTTTATTGCATACCTGGCCAAAGCTTTTAAAGCCGGCCAGCCACCGAAATGGGTAAAAAGCATAAGCCTTGAGAATTTGGACACCCGCTTTAATACAAATACCAAAGAATTTAAATTTGGGGTAACGGGCAACATCGGCATGGGCGATAATGACCCTAAGATAGTGGTCAAATTTTCGATGAGCCCGAAGGAAGAGGAAGAAAATGGCGGTTATGACATAAGCCTGTCGGGCGAGCTTACCATCGGCAAGTCGGTATTTACCTTTAAAGCTGCTGCCGGCGAAAGTGAAAACAAGCTTTCAGCTGATTGGTCGACTACCGACAAAACTGCATACCTGCAGTTTGGCGATATTACCTCGGCATTGGGCCTTGGCGAGCTGCCTTCAATACCCGAAGGCCTTGACCTAGCCCTTAAATCTGCTAACCTAAAGTATGATTTCGATAACAAGGCATTATCACTTTGGGCTAACTCTGCAAATTACGGCAAATCGGTATTTGCTGCTAAACGTATAGATGATAAATGGATCTATGTTTTTGGCATCAATATGGATACCTATGTAGGTCTTAACCAATTGCCGCTTGTAGGGCCCGATCTGAAATCTGTTGTCGGCGATGTTGGTTTGAATGGGTTCAGGCTTGTCGGTATATCAGACACTATCGATGCTAAACAGGTAACAGAATTTAACAAATTGATAAAAGGCGAAGGCTACCCTACCCTGCCTGACACGGATAAGAAGCTGGAAAAAGCCGTTTATATAGTTGTCGACCTTGACCTCGGCAAGGATAATGATTACAAATTTGAGTTTAATACCGCCAAAAAACCGCAAATAACCCTTGTACCGGCCAATGGTGCGGATAACGGGCTGGAAAAATGGATCGATCTCCAAAAAAACATCGGGCCTATACACTTTAACCGGGCCGGCGTTGCTTATAAAGATGGCAAAATAAGTTTACTGCTTGATGCCGCACTTGTGTTTACGGCACTTAAAATAGAGCTGCTATCACTGGGTGTAAGTGTAAGCAATCCACTCAGCAAACCCGAACCTGCATTTGAGCTTAGCGGGATAAATATTGCTTACGAAAGTGGCCCTGTACAAATCAGCGGCGGCTTTTTGAAGTCGGTTACAGGCAATTCTGTTCAATATAACGGAACAGCGGCTATCAGCGTGCAAAATTTCAGATTGTCAGCCCTGGGGTCATATGGCAAGGATGAAAAAGGCGACCCGTCACTATTTATTTTTGCCATGCTCAGTTCGCCGCCGCCGGGCGGGCCGCCATGTTTCTTTATTACCGGCCTGGCCGGAGGGTTTGGCTATAACAGGGCTCTAAAATTACCTACTATCGATACAGTGGCCGATTTTCCGCTGGTAAAAGCTTTTGTACCAGGTAAGACAGATCCATTCCCAGACAAAAATCCTAACACGGCGCTGAAGGTTATGAATGATTTCGTCCCGCCTGCTACCGGGCAGAACTGGGTTGCTGCGGGTGTACAATTCACCTCGTTCCAGTTGGTGCTGTCTTACGCGTTGCTTTCTGTCGAATTCGGCACCAATTTCGAGATCGGAATCGTGGGTATGTCATCGGTCTCGGTACCGCCTGCTACTCCGGGCCCCAATCCCGGAACACCTGTAGCATTCGCGCAACTGGCGCTGAATGCCCGTATTCTGCCTGAAAAAGGCGAGGTGGCTGTTGAAGCCAAATTGACGCCGGCATCATACATATTGTCTAGAAAATGCGTTCTGGCCGGCGGGTTTGCTTTCTACTTATGGACTGCGCCTAATGAGCATGAAGGCGACTTTGTAGTTACTTTGGGCGGATATCACCCCGACTTTAAAATACCCGATCATTACCCTAAAGTACCGCGCCTAAGCTTCAACTGGGAAGTAAGCAAAGAGGTACTTGTAAAGGGTTCCATGTACTTTGCGTTAACCCCAACCTGCCTGATGGCCGGCGGAAAGCTTGAGGCAACATTCAACAGCGGAAACCTAAAGGCCTGGTTTATTATGGGGGCTGACTTTTTGATCGCCTGGAAACCATATTATTACAGGGCACACATGTATATTTCGTTCGGTGTGTCATATACCTTCGAACTTGACCTTGCGTTTACTACTATAACAGAAACCATAACAGTAAGCCTTGGCGCCGATCTGCAGATATGGGGCCCGGATTTTTCGGGTATTGCCAGCATTCATCTCTGGATCATTTCCTTTGATATTTCCTTCGGAGCGGCAGACAACAGTTTACCCGGACCGATCACCTGGGAAGATTTCAAAGAATCGTTCCTGCCGCCATCTAAAAAAACAGCGGAACACGTGGCGTTATATGGCAATACGGCTGAGCTGCCTACCGACACCTATTGCTACAGCAAGCTGGTAAACGGTTTGATAAATGAAATACCGCGCGAGAAGAAAAGCCCACTTTGGATAGTTAGCCGCGACCAAACTATTTTTGAGACATATACTATATGCCCTGCAAAAGAATACAGCATTAAAATAACAGATGGAAATGGTAAAGAAATTGAGCATATTATAAGCCCGCAAGACAAGCTTGCACTGGAAAACATGAATACGAATTTCGGTGTGGGAATGGTTGATGTGGAGAATAAAGATTTCGTTTCAAAACATGAAGTGATCATCAAACTGGATTATGCGATTGACGATGATAACCATAAATATGATGCCGTACCAATATTCCGCAACGTTCCAAAATCATTATGGGAAAAACGCGTGACCGGCTATGGCGATGAAGCCATGATTGAAAATGTATTGGTAGGCTTTAGAATAAGCCCGCAGGCATTGCCACCAAAGCGCTCACTGCCAATCGACCTGGAGAATTTCAAATATTCCCTGGAGGATTATCAGCCAACTATTGAATTTGCTGAACCGGAATTTATTCCCGACCCTGCCGATCATGAAGATGGATTGAAAGTGCTGAAAGAAACGATCAATTCAGAGCAGGTACAGCAGGTAAGGAAAAATATTGTTGATGCATTGAGAAAACGAAAACCAAGTATTAATCCTAATATTAACGTAGCAGAAATAGCCGCGCATGCCGAAGACTACATCATGGCTCCGCCGGTTTTAAGCTATACTTATTGGAAAAAATCCGCGTAAAGTGGCTTTTTTATGTAAGTTAGAATAACGGAACACTAAACTGGCTGTCGGCATCTGTTTCCTCCTCTTTGGTATAAGGTGAGAATGTACGGACACTGATCTTATTTTGCTTTACCGAAAATGTATATAACCGCATTAATCCATGCCCGCCATTTGGACGGCTTTGGTAATCAGATAAGAATGTGCGTACTGTATGCCCGTTCCATGTATCTTGGCGGTAACCTTCACCGTTATCGCCAACATGTCCGCAAAGCATCATGAACAGGTTGGGGTTATCTTTCAGGCTTTCATAAATTGCTTTACCCTCAGCATTAAAAGGCGCCTGCGGCGTATTACTGCCTTTAACAGGATTATAAAACAGGATAGAATGGCTAACCACTATCGCTTTGCGTGAGACATATTTTTTTAGTACTTCGTTCGCCCAGCTGTAAACGTTCTTTTGCTCTTCATTATGACCATCGTACTCCAGGAAAAGCACAATAAAATCAATGCCGCCTGCACTAAAAAGGTCATAATGATTGTCATTATTATTATCATAATGGCCACCGTAATAGGAACGGCCTGCAAAGTGCGGAACGCCAAAATATTTGTTGTAAAACTTTGTGGTGCCGGTTACCGGGTACTGGTTTGGAAATTCGTCATGGTTTCCCACTGCTAATCCATATGGAATGCTCACCGGATTTTCCAGTCCGTAAAGTGCTTTTTGTGCCAAATACCATTCCGACCTGGCGGTTACAGGGTTATCGCCATGCTCGGTAATATCGCCCAAATGAGCAACGAATGCAATATTTTCTTTTGCCTGATTTTGCGCGATCCAATCTATTTGAGCTTTAAACATATCAAACGTTCCACCCA
>Ga0206937_10043_pt1 | contig 42406 bp, 37 predicted proteins | sample Alteio_BWOrgHeat_11_FD_152923 | JGI IMG/M metagenome (GOLD analysis project Ga0206937, IMG submission 152923) | Enriched cells from forest soil in Barre Woods Harvard Forest LTER site, Petersham, Massachusetts, United States -... | ecosystem: Environmental > Terrestrial > Soil > Temperate forest >... | reverse complement strand
TGAAGTTGTATCCTGGTAAACTGAAAGAAGCTCGTTATAGGAGTCGACAAATCCCGTGGCATAGTCCTGTTGTTTTTGCAATAAGATCTGGTTGGCATTGAAAAGGATATTGTAATGCGCCGTTAAATTTTGCATAGAACGGTTGAACCCGCTCGGTTTTTGAAGCGAACAACCCGCGGCAAGCAGGATAAGAAATAAGTATATTATTTTTTTAGGTACCGTAAGTTTGGAAGCCTGCCTCAACGTAAAGCTATTTTATAAAGCTTTGCTAAAATAGTAAATAGTATGCAATAGGTTGTATAAATTTGCATATGCCTGAAAATGAACCAAAAGAAAAACCAGACGACCTGTATGCTACCAAGCTGCAATACGATATTAATGTGGAGGATTATAAGGACGGCGAAGAAATGGCCAAACAGGCTGTACATTATTGTAAAGACGGCAAGCAGCGCCTGCGCTGGCGTTTTATATTGGCCCAGTTGCAGGAGTTGAACGGCGAAAATAAAGATGCTTACGACAATTACAGCCACATTGCCGGCAGTAACGCTAACTTCGAGATGGCGTTTAATGCCCAACTGAACCAGATCCGTATTGCTGATATGGCCAATGGCGCAAAAACAAGTCGAATTGATCAATTGCGGTCGTTATTAAAGAATCCGAATAATAAGGATTTTACAGATCAGATATATTACCAGATCGGCCAGCAGTATTATGGGGATAAGGATTACGATAAAGCCATATCGAATTATAAATTATCTATACGGAACAGTTCAAAAAATCAAAATCAGAAAGGATTGTCGTACCTGCGTATTGCCGAAATAGAATTCACTAATAAAACCGATTACGTACGCGCCAAAAAATATTACGACAGTACGGTGATGACGCTATCGCCAAATTATCCGGGCTTTGGGGCGATTCAGAAAAAAGCCAGTAACCTGCAATTGTTAACTGACAGGCTGCAGATCATCTCGCGCGAAGATACCTTGCAGATGCTGGCGCGGCTGGATGAGAAAACCCGCAGTTTGACGATCGACAGCATGGTGACCCGCGAAATATTACAGCAGCAACAGGCGCAAGCCAATATTACCAACTCGGCAAAAAATACTTCCAACACCGCACCGGGTACTGTGTTCAATACGCCGGGCGGCAGCTCGTTCTATTTTTACAACAGCAACGCGGTAAGCCAGGGTTATAACGATTTCAAGAAAACATGGGGCGACAGGAAGCTGGAAGATAACTGGCGGCGCAGCAATCGCCCGAATACCGACCAGGCTGCAAATTCTGTTAATCCGAATGTTGCGGCGGCGGTAAGCGCCATGGCCGATCCTTTTGCGGTAAGCAAGAACAACGTCACGGCATCCAACTACCGCCAGCAGATCGTGCAGAATTTACCGCTTACGCCTGACAAACTTGCACAATCAAACCTGCGTGTTTTCAATGCTTATTTTGATATCGCCAACTTTTACCGCGATATTCTGGATGATAAAAAGGAAGCCATTAATACCTATAATACGATATTGAAGCGTTTCCCGGATAACCCTAACCTGCCGGCCATATATTACAGTTTATACAGGCTTTACAGCGAGTTGAAGGATACAAAGGCCGACATCTATAAGAACACCCTGATAACTAAATACAGCGGCACGCCATTCGCACAGGTGATCCTCGATCCGGAATATAGTAAAAAAGCGGGGGACAGGGATGCTATGTTCCATACACTATATAACTCTGTTTACGACCTGTACGCGCACCATAAATACACCGATGTAATTACACAGGTTGATGCCGTGCAAAAACAATATCCTAATAATAAGTACTCAGCACAGCTGTATTATTTACGCGCCATATCGGCCGGGCATAACGAGCCGCTGGTGCCATTTGTAAATGACCTGCAACAGATCGCTACAAATTATCCTACTGATAAGCTTATCGCACCGCTGGTTAAAAAACATATGGATTACATCAACGCCAATTTGGTGGATATGTCCAAACGGCATTTTGCCCTAACCGATGCCGATACTACGCAGGTACCTTTCACGCCTGCGGTAGAAAACCAGAAACAAACGCCATTCCGCCGGGAGCATCACTACGCGCCGGAGCCTGTCGCCCCGCTTACTGCCAAACAGGTGACTAAAACTGCAACCATCGTCAAAAAAGACTCGCTTAAAGCTGCGCCGCAAAAAACTGTGATCGTAACACAGCCCGTGGTTACTGTGCCAACGGTATTTTCCATGGGCGATAGCACTAATTATTATTTTGTAATAAATATTACTAATAATACCACAAACTTGTCGTCTTCGCGTTTTGGTATCGGGCAGTTTAACCGTGCGCATTTTGATAACAACAATATTTCGCACCAGTTGACGTATATAGGCGATACCGAGTTGATATATATAGGCAGGTTCAATAATATGGCTGCAGTTAAGACTTACGCGCGGACTATCATCCCGCTGATGTCGGAAATTATGAAGATACCAAAAGAGAAATACAGTTTTTTTATCATAACGAAGCAAAATCTGGATAAATTAGCCGACCAGAAAGCATTGAACAGCTACCTGGATTATTATCAAAAGAATTACTGATATGTATGTAAAAAGGAAAGAGGACGAACTTTCGCAACAGGACAAGAGAAGATATAGCGGCTATATCTGGAAAACGGTTATCGGCGTATTTGTGATCTTCGTTTTGCTCATCGTGTTTACTATGCTGGGTCTCTTTGGGCCGCTGCCCCCTTTCCGCGATCTCGAAAATCCTAAAAGTAATACCGCTACGCAGATCATCTCATCCGATGGGAAGGTTTTGGGTACTTATTATGTACAGAACCGTTCCCCTGTTACCTTTAAAGAGCTTTCGCCAAACGTAGTGAACGCACTTGTGGCTACAGAGGACACCCGTTTTTATGAGCATTCAGGTATCGACTTTTCTCGTTCTTTCAGTATTATATTGTATAACCTTGTGGGCAAACACCAGGGGGGCAGTACCATTACACAGCAGCTGGCCAAAAACCTGTTCAATGGCGGCGGCAGCCATAACGCCTTTGTGCGCTTTACGCAGAAGCTGAAGGAATGGATCATTTCCGTTAAGCTGGAAAGGCATTATACCAAGGAAGAGATCCTTACCATGTACCTCAATACGGTTAGCTTTGGCGCCTATAATACTTATGGGATAAAATCCGCAGCGATCACTTATTATAATACCACTCCTGATAAATTAACGCCTGACCAGGCCGCCTTATTAATAGGTATGCTGAACGCACCGGGATATTACTCGCCTATCAACCATCCCGACAGGGCTAAAAATCGCCGCAACTTTGTTTTGGAGCGCATGGCGCAGGCAAATTTCCTGAGCAGCGGCCAGGTAGAAGAGTTTAAGCATAAGCCACTTGGGCTGGAGTTCACCCGTATTGATCATAATGAAGGCTTGGCGCAGTATTTCCGTGCAGTGCTTAAAAAAGAAGTGCAGAATATCCTGGTTGATAAATCCATCGCAAAACCCGATGGTACACCATATGACCTCGACCGTGATGGCCTGAAAATTTATACAACCATTGACGCGACTATGCAGGGCTATGCCGAGGAATCGCAGCGCGAGTATATGCGCAAGCTGCAGGTGCTGTATAACGGAACGATAAAAGGGTCTGATCTTTATAAATTAATACCAGGGTTTAAAGACCTTATTCAACAAGGCATCCAGCGTTCGGACAGATATAAAGAGTTGAAGGAAGATGGTAAATCGGACGACGAGATCACCGAAAACTTCAACACAGTAGATAGCCTGGACATGTTTACCTGGAAAGGCGATACCACCATGGTGATGAAACCGATAGACTCGGTGGTATTTTGCCAGCTGATGCTGCGTAACTCGCTGATGAGCATGGACCCGACAACCGGTTATGTTAAAGCCTGGGTTGGTGGTATCAACTTCGAGCACTTTAAATATGACCAGGTAAAGGTGGGTACACGGCAGGTGGGCTCAACAGCTAAGCCATTTACCTATGCAGTTGCTATAGAGCAAGGCTATTCGCCATGCCAGCAATTTAACAACGTACCGGATACGGTTGATGGCTGGTGTCCGCATTCTTACGATACTAAGCCGGGTATGTTGAGCATGCGTTCGGCACTGGCATGGTCGCAGAACTGGATAACGGCCCACATTATGAAAATGGTTACGCCTGCGCCTGTGGTAGAACAGATTAAAAGGATGGGTGTGAACAGCCCGAATCTCGATCCATATCCATCTATTTGCCTGGGCACATTTGATGCCTCGGTATTTGATATGACGGCGGCTTATTGTACGTTCGCCAATCATGGAATATGGACGCAGCCTACATTTATTACACGGATAGAAGACAAGAACGGCAACGTGCTGTACACCAGTCACCCGCAAATACGCCAGGCCATGAACGAGCAAAACGCTTACGTGATGACCTACTTGTTGAAAGGCGTTATACAGGAAGGTACGGGTTCACGCATGCAATTTACCTATCATTTGTATAACCCGATAGGCGGCAAAACAGGCACCACCAGCAATAACTCCGACGGCTGGTTTATCGGCATTACTCCTCAACTGGTAACCGGCGTTTGGACAGGTTTTGAAAATCGTGCGATACACTTTCGCTCCACCGCATTTGGCGAAGGCGCCAATACGGCTTTGCCAATATGGGCGCTGTACATGCAAAAAGTATACGCCAACCCGGCGCTCGGCATTAAAAAGAATGTCGATTTCGACCCACCCAAAGGCGGCGTAAGCATCCAGTTGGATTGTAACCAGTATAATCAGCAGCAGCAAAATACCACGCCTGAGGCGGATAAGAAGCTGGAGTTTTAAACATCTTTTTATTTCGTCGTAACCAAAACGAATGAATTTGCCGCATTATGATTATTTAACCAGCGACTTCCAGGAATATGCTTTTGATAGTATTGGGCCCAATGGGAAAATAAGAAAGGTAGTAAGGTTTCAAAAATTGCAGGATAATCCTGTAATCTACAATCTCGCGTTCGGAGATCAAGATCCAAATTCGGGTGAGGTTGATGATTCGACGACAAGTAATAATGCGGACCGGGACATTGTCTTGGCAACAGTAGCTCATACGGTTAATGATTTTTGTGATCATTATGGAAATCATTTCATATATGCTACCGGAAGTACACCTGCAAGAACAAGGCTTTACCAAATGGGTATAAATAAAATATTTGATGAGATTTGCACAAAATTTGATGTTTATGGAATATCAGGAGATAGAACATACCCTATAGAGAAGAATGTTAACTATGAAGCGTTCTTGATAAAAAGGAAATGAACTTGTATCTTTGAAAGTACATAGAAAGGAGTTAGTATGCCTGTAGTTAAAAAAGCGGATAATAATATAAGTTATGGTGGCGGTGCTATTGTAAGCAGTGATATTAAGAGCCATGCTAATGATCCATTTTTTGTTAAAAAGGCCGAAGAAGCTAAGATTGCGGTAAGCAAACTGGTTTTGCCAGAAACGAAAAAGAAGTAATTTTTACAAAAAAATCGCAATAAAGGTCGTATCATCACATAAATGGTACGGCCTTCTTTATTTGAAGGCATAAGTATTCAAAGAAATATGATTGCCTCGCTGCGTTTGCAAGGATGTGAAATAAATGACCGAAAAATTTGATTACAAGGCCGCATTAAAAAATATCCCCCATAAACCGGGGGTGTATCAATATTGGGATAGCGAGAAGGAGCTGATCTACATCGGCAAGGCAAAGGATTTGCGTAACCGTGTAGGTTCTTATTTTAATAAAGATCTGAATATCAATGCAAAGACCCGCGTTTTGGTATCCAAGATCAGGAATATCACTTTCACTATAGTTGATACCGAGGTTGATGCCTGGCTGCTGGAAAACAGCCTGATCAAAAAACATCAACCGCGTTACAACGTGATGCTGAAGGACGATAAGACCTATCCCTGGATCATCATCAAGAACGAAAACTACCCCCGTATCTTTTGGACGCGCCGTATTATTCGCGATGGCTCCAAATATCTGGGTCCGTATGCATCGGTAAGCATGATGCATAATATATTGGATCTGATACGCGAAACCTACCCATTGCGCACCTGCAACCTGCCGCTTACGCGGGAGAATATCGAAAAAGGTAAATTCAAGGTCTGTTTGGAGTACCAGTTAGGCAATTGCAAAGGCCCTTGCCAGAACTATCAAACGGAAACGGATTACGATAACAGCATCGAGGAAATAAAAGATATCCTGAACGGTAAAATAAGCGCGGTACTGCGTGGACTAAAATCTGATCTGGATAACGCCGTTGCCAATATGAATTTCGAATACGCGCATAAGCTGAAGCGCAAGTTCGATCTGCTGGAGAATTACCAGAGCAAATCCACCGTTGTAAACTCTTCTATTACCGATGTAGATGTGTTTAGCATTGCATCCGAAGAGAAATATGCCTTTGTGAATTTCCTGAAGATCATGAACGGCACCATCATCCAAACGCAAACCATCGAGTTGAAAAAACGCCTGGATGAGACGGATGAAGAGCTGCTTACGCTGGCGATCTCCGAATTCAGGAGCAGGTACAGCAGCCATTCGAAAGAGATCATCGTTCCTTTTGATATCGACCTGGAAGATACCGCCGGCATCAAATTCACTGTGCCTAAGCTGGGAGAGAAGAAAAAGCTGCTTGACCTCTCACAAAAAAATGTGCTGTTCTTTAAAAAGGAAAGAATAGATCAATACGAAAAGCTCAACCCTGAAATACGCACCGATCGCCTGCTTACGCAGATGATGAAGGACCTGCGCATGAACCAACTGCCGCGGCATATCGAGTGTTTTGATAACTCCAATTTCCAGGGCAAATACCCGGTTTCGGCTATCGTGGTATTCAGGGACGGCAAGCCATCTAAAAAGGACTATAGGCATTTTAACGTAAAAACTGTTGAAGGCCCCAACGACTTCGCCACCATGGAAGAGGCCGTGCACCGCCGATACCGCCGTATGCTGGATGAAGGAACCGAACTGCCGCAACTCATCATTATCGACGGTGGCAAAGGCCAGTTATCCTCAGCGCTGAAAAGCCTCACATTGTTGGGCATTGAAAAGCAGGTAACCGTGATCGGCATAGCCAAGCGTTTGGAAGAGCTCTATTATCCCGGCGATCAATACCCGCTCTATCTCGATAAAAAATCCGAAACGCTGAAGGTCATCCAGCAACTGCGCGACGAAGCCCACCGCTTCGGCATCACCTTCCACCGTAAAAAACGCGACCAGGGTACGCTGGTAACCGAGTTGGAACTAATAGAAGGCGTAGGCAAAACTTCTTCAGCTAAACTGCTCAAGTATTTTAAATCGGTAAAGAAAGTGCGCGAGGCGACTGAAGAGGAGTTGATGGAAGTGGTGAATACTAAGCAGGCAAAGGCGATAAAAGCGTATTTTTCTAAATAAATTATACCTTTTTTAAGCGTTTTTGTAACTAAATAAGTAATAAAGATTTCTCGTCTTTAAAGCGATAAAGAATTCATAACTTGCTGATAATCAAGATGTATTTTTATTTGTTCCTGTAGCAAAGTGTAGCATTTCCGTAGCGCTTTTATGTGTAAAGTGTAGCGCGCGCTGCTACACGGCTTAGCCCACCCAGACCGTCATGGCGAGGAACGAAGCCACCTCTGCACATGCAAATCAGGTAGTAAAAAGTTTGTTAAATGACGTTAGGCCAATAACCATTCGTTACATTGAATGGTTTACGCAGAGGTGGCTTCGTTCCTCGCCATGACGGATTTAATTGAAAAACAACTCCGCCGCTACATGGTCTGCATACAACTTCCCCGTCTGCGTCAACCGTATTACCCGCTCATCCATCTCAATATATCCCTTATCAAAAAACTGTTCCGCAGCTTTCAGTAATTCGCTATCGCTGCCTTTGGCAATGGTATTCAGCTTATCCAGGTCCAGCCCCCACATGGTGCGCAGGGAGGTCATCACATATTCATTCAGCCGGTCGCTTTCAGAAAGGAACTCCGTTTCGGCAGGGATCTTCCCGCTTTCCAGCGATTCAATAAACTTAGTATTATTGGCAACGTTCCATTGGCGGGTTTCGCCGTTAAAGCTGTGTGCCGATGGGCCTATGCCGAGGTATTTTACGCCTTTCCAGTAATTGGAATTATGCTGCGAATAATGCCCCGGCTTGCAGAAATTGGAGATCTCGTAATGCTCAAAACCATGCTGCTGCATAGCGTCCATCATGTATAAAAACTGTGCAGCGCTTTGCTCATCGTTCATGGCAGGCTGCTGTTGCTTTTTGATGAATGATGCCAGCGCGGTGCGCGGCTCAACTGTCATGGAATAGGCCGATACGTGCGGTACGCCAAGCTCAAAAACCTTATCCAGGTTATACGTCCACTTTTGGTCGGTAAGCAGGGGATAGCCATAGATCAGGTCGACCGTTATGTTTTCAAGCCCTGCATCCTGCGCCCGTTTTACAGATGATTCTGCCTCAACGCTTCGGTGCGCGCGGTTCATCCATTGCAGGTCTTCGTCAAAAAATGATTGTATGCCAATGCTCAGGCGGTTAACGGGTGTTTGGGTTAGTGACCGGACTTTGTTTCCGTCCAGGTCATCAGGATTAGCTTCCAGCGTAATTTCTGCAGATGACGAGACGGAATGCAGCTCGGTAATGGTATTGATGAGCAGGCTGATCTCTGCCTCGTCCAGTAACGATGGCGTACCGCCGCCAAAGTATATGGTTTCAACGGTTTCGCCGTTTAAATAAGTCTTTTGCAGTTTGATCTCCTTTACCAATGCCTGCAGCAATTCATCTTTATATTTTAGGGAAGTGCTGAAATGGAAATCGCAATAATAACAGGCTTGTTTGCAAAAAGGGATGTGGATGTAGATGCCTGCCATTGGCGCAAAGGTATACAGCACCAATGATATATTTTGATCATGACGGATTTATTTGTTTCAGCAATAACTGTTAAGATGCGCAAAAACTCTTGTGATTCGGCTTACTTTGCAAGGTCAAATTGGATATCTTTTAACATAGCTGGTAGTATATACACATTTTTTAATATTAATAGTCTAATAATCAAAAATGACCACTTGAGTCGTAAATCCTATAATTTCTGACTGGTTGGTAGCTGAATCTTTAAGTATCTACTTAGCGCCGTATCGGGTTTTATAGACTATAACAGCATCTACAAACTTTTCGGCTACATCATGTTGGTTATCTTTATTGGTAATATAATTCAAATCGCTTTTGTTACTTAGGTATCCTAACTCTATTAGGATTGCAGGTATTCTGTTATCTCTTAATATCGCTATACCTTGGTGACGGGTAACTGTATCAATGGCTATACCGTTCAAATGCTGCATTTCGTGGGTAAAAATATTAGCCAATTTCTCCGACCCGGGGTTGATTTTATGATAGTCGGTCATTATTAATATACCATTATATTTATCCGCATCTTTGTAAGAGCCGACAGAATTAACATGTACTGATACAAATATATTACCCTCGGGTTTAAGCCTTTCAGCAAGCGAAATATCGCTATCATCGTTCCGGGTTAGTACTGTTTTAATACCGCGTTCTTCGGCAATAGCTTTAATTTGTTTCACCATAGTGAGGGCGAGATCTTTTTCCGTAACACCACTTGCCGCTATCGATCCCGTATTTTTACCGCCATGGCCGGCATCCAACACCAAAACAAGATTAGCAACGGGAGTAGTTTTGCTATGGCTATAAACTTTATCTACACATAAAAAGTAGACCAGGACACTCATTACTGGTATTGCCAGCAGATATCTTATTTTTTTGACTGCTGCCGATGGTTTGTTAAACAACATTGTGATGCGAGTTTTTAAACCGTACGCGCTAAACTGGTTTGTTAAACCCACGTTAGCATGTGCCGATAGCTTAAGTAACAAACCCGCATAATTTTTTGAATTGTAACGATTGGCTAAACAACGGTCAACTTCAAATTCGTGCGCCTGGCACAGTGCCTTTCCAAAAAGGTAAATAAAAGGATTAAACCATAGCAAGGTTTTTAACACCGCACTGAATAAATTATCAAGCGAATGCAGTTTTTGCGCGTGAAGAATTTCGTGGGCTATAACCTGCTCTTTTTCAATGGTGCTTAGGTCTGTACTGTTTAGAAAAATGTATTTAAAAAACGAAGAGTTGTTTTGTATCTGCTCGTTTACCAAAGAATAGCCGTTTTGTTGCTCGCCGTATTTATTGGCTTTGTATAATATCCTGGCAAGGTCTATCAGTAATTTAAACAAGAGAAGTGCAGCAATTGCCAGGTAAACGTATACGTATAATTGCAACCAATTAACGTGCGTAACCGGTTGGCTCAATATAACTGGATCGGCTGTCTCGGTAATTGTTTGGGTAAAGGAATTGACGACAATGGGCTTAACGTCGCTTAAAGGAGCCTGAGTTTTTATCCCAATGTGCAGCAGCGGTACAGCAAGGCTAAGCACCAACGAACCTAATAAATACCACCTGTTTAAATTAAAGAAAGTTAATTTTTGAAATAATATATAATAAACCATGTAAAACGCCGCAGTGCAGCCTGTTACTTTAATCAAATAGATAATTAGTTCCATATTATTGTTTGTTAATAAAGTTTTTAAGGTTGTTTATTTCGTCGGAATTAAGGTTCTCTTCCTTTACCATAAATGATAACAGGCTATCAGCCGAACCATCAAAATAATCTTTAAACAGCTTGCTAAAGCTGTACTTGCGATAAGCCATTTTGGTTATTAATGGAAAATACTCGTAGGTTTTACCATAGGCTTTGTAACCCACATATCCCTTCTTTTCGAGTATCCGCACTACTGATGATACAGTACTGTAAGGCGGCTTCGGTTCATCAGGCAGTTTATCAATGATATCCCTTACTACGCCGTTTTCCAGATCCCATAGGGCTTGCATAATGCGCTCTTCGGTTTTAGTTAATTCTTCCATAAACAAATATATAACTTAATAATCAGTTATACAACTTATAAATAAGTTATATGGCTTAATTTAACGTTTTATTTATAAGCCTTTGACTATCAGAATAATTATTATTATTTAAACAAATTTTGTAGAGCTTAATCCCATCATTTGGTGCGCCATAAAGCACCGATTGGTATAAGTCGATAAGATCAATTGGCAATTAATTGATATTGTCAAATTAGGATTTGATTATATGTCATTACCAAATATGGTTGTAAGTGGCTCCGGATTTTCCGGTATAATGTAGACTAACTGTTTTGGTATGGTATTCTTTCACTTTTTAGTGTTACTTATTTGTTACTTTTCTATTGTAACTATTTATAGAACAGTTAAATATTCTATTCCGGCCATGCGGCAAAAGTACGGAATTTGCCTTAACCGGGTTTTAGTAGCCGGAGAGTAAAACCGTTGCGCCAATAATTGCTGCTTTGAGAGATTTAATTAAAATAATTTTCAATTTCCTTCACAGCATTTTCAAGCCCGTTCTCATCCCTGATTTGCCGGCCGATGATTGCCGCATTGGTTCTTATCTCATTCGTTTGAACTTTTGTGAGCGCTGATATCAATTTATGCGCATCGAGTTTTTTAACCGGGATATGAACCCCAAATTTCATCCGTTCTGCAATTTTTCCCCAGGTCGGCTGGTCGGTATAAAATGAAATAATGATCACCGGCAGGTCGTGCCGCAGCATAGCTGCCAGTGTGCCTGCGCCACCATGGAATACCCCGGCTTTACATTTTGGTAAAACAGCCCCATGGTTTACATATTTTGTTACGAACAGGTTTTTATGTTCGGGCAGGTCATTAAAAAGCGCCCAACCGGTACAAAATAAGATCCGTTCATTGGTTTCATTTAATATCGCATTCAGGATACCTGTAAACTTTTCTGTATTGCCTACTCCATTACTCCCAAAGCCCATGTATACCGGTTTGGCGCCTTGCTGCAGCCAGTCATCCAACCCGGGTGGGTTTTCATTTGGTTTCTCTGTATCAGGAACAGTTAAAAAGCCGGTTATTTTATGGTTATCATCCCAATCTTTGGGCTGGGGGATGAGGCTTGGGCTTAAGCAGTACAAGTCCAGCGGCTTTTGTTTGCCAATGTAGTTTAACAGGTTTTCCGTTAAAATGGGGAGGCCTAATTCCTGCCTGAATTCATTGGTTTCTGCTTTTAAAAATTTCCAGAAAAACAGGTGCGCCAGCTTATAGGTAAGCTTGTTGTACCAGGGGAAATTCAGGAAGTCAAAGTCGCCCAAGGGGAATTCAGCTGTAGGGACAACCGGCGGCATAAAATAAGTAATAGCAAGTTTTTTGTTCTGCTGCTCAGCAATTGCGCTGGTAATTGGCAGCGTAGCGGCATTTGCTATGATGAAATCTACCTTGTTAATTCCTTCAATATAGCTTTTGCGTAAGGGAACCCTTATTTCATGGAGTACTCCAAAAAAGTACTTCATCAACTTTATAGTATTTTCTGATCTTAAAACACTTTGCCCTTCGGGCGAGTTCATGCCTTCCTCTGCATTTCCGTAAAGGGGATGAAAGTCAATCCCAAAACTTTCAACTAATTCCTTAAAATTTTCAGGCGCTGCTATGGTTACCCGGTGGCCTTTGCCGGTAAGGCCCAATGCCAGGGCAATATACGGCTGTACATCGCCTCTTGTTCCGTACGTAAAAATCCCTATGTTCAATTGTGGGTTGTTTATTCACAAAGAAACAGATTTACAGAAATACTTTACCAAACTCATACAGAAAATCCTTTCCAAAGGATATACTTAGCAGTGTTAATAATATTATTGTTTTATCATTACCATAGCCCTTATTGAATTTTCAGCTTGCGGTGCTTGTCACATTTTTCGGCTGGTTTATCACATTTTTATAAAACAAATCAGTAGCTTTTGTACTATTGGCCTCAGCAAACACAAACCTCTTAAAATCATAAAGTATATGTATAAGCAGTTAAATATTAAATTAAAAACTGATGCAGCCCGGATTGAATTCTGGATAGTTATGGGGTTTATTGCAACGGCGCTGCTGTTTAATATAATTGATATTATACGGGTAAGCCAGGCAGCAGCAGGTAACAGTATCAGCAGTCTCCTGATACCTGTTCTGTTCAATCATCTTATTATTTTTATAAGTTACCTGCTGCTTTGTTTTTATGTGGTCCCCGCTTTTGAAAACAAAGAAGGCAAAGCTTCAAACACGCTTATTGTTTTTGCATTTATTGCTATTTGCTTTTCTATAGGCATCATCAATACATATTTTGCGGCCCTGCTGGCCATAAAGGTATTGCTCATATTTTTTAACAGGAACAAGCAAAATAAAGAGAATGCCTTGTACTATGAAACGGCATTACTTGTGGCGTCGTGGATGCTTATCAGGGTGGGCTTATTATATATATCCGCACCTGTATTTCTTAAATATTACATTTTGTATGATGTGCCTGCCGCCATGATCGTGTACCTGTATGCCATACACCGTATACTCCCCCGGGTGTCATTAAAAAGGTTTAAGTTCATGGCCTATTTTGGGCTGATGGTGTTATTAGCTCTTTTATCAACCCTGGTAATACTCGGGGTGTGCCTGTGTGCCGTAAACAGGTTCGGGCAGTCTGTCGTCGGCCAGGTTCCATCAGAAGTTATTGATCAGTTCAATTTCTCTGTTATTAATGGAATGGATGATCATAGTATGGAGGCGGTGATCGTTTGCAATTTGTTCACCCAGTTAATTATTGTAATACCCGCCGCCTGGAATATTTATAAAAACCGGAATGCAAAGAAGGATGAGGAGATCAAAACACTGAAAACAGAACTGGGAAAATCAGATGCCAACCTCAACTTTTTAAAATCGCAGATCAATCCGCACTTTTTGTTTAATGCGCTAAATACTTTATATGGCACTGCTTTGCAGGAAAATGCAGAGCGTACCGGCGAAGGCATACAGAAGTTGGGTGATATGATGCGGTTTATGCTGCAGGAAAATATGCAGGATAAGATATTGCTTTCGCGGGATATTGATTATTTAAAAAATTACATACTGCTGCAAAAGCTGCGGGTTTCTGCATCCTCAATTATAATCATAGAAACGCAGATAGAAGACTATACAGGCCAGCTGATGATAGCGCCGATGTTGCTTATCCCTTTTGTTGAGAATGCCTTTAAGCACGGTATCAGCCTGTTATATCCGTCGCATATAAAAGTAACCTTGCAAACCGATGCCGGTACGCTCTACTTTGATGTGCACAACAGCATTCATATCAGGAGCGAGAACGACCCCGAAAAAGACAGTAGCGGTATTGGGTTGGAGAATGTAAAACAAAGGCTTACTTTACTTTACCCAAACAGGCACGACCTCATTATCCGCGAAAATGCCAAAGAGTTTTTTATTCATCTCACTTTACAGTTAGATATTAATAACTAATTTTAAGGGATGATAGCAATTGCCGTAGATGATGAACCCATAGCCCTCGACGTTGTAAGGTCGCATGCCGCTAAGGTGCCTTTTATTGAGTTGAAAGCTACGTTCACCAGTGCATTTGATGCCCTTATTCATTTACAGCAAAATAAAACCGACCTGATATTTCTGGATATTAAAATGCCCGATATCAGCGGAATTGATTTTTTAAATAGCATCAATAACCCACCTATGGTGGTTTTTACAACGGCCTATTCCGAGCATGCGGTAAAAAGTTTTGAGCTTGATGCTATCGATTACCTGTTAAAGCCTTTTTCACTTGCCCGTTTTCTTAAGGCATGTAATAAAGCGCATGAACTTTACACCTTACGCAACGGGCAGGATAAAACCGCAGAATCGACATCCATTTTTATAAAAGATGGCTATGAACAAATTAAAGTCCAACTGGATGAAATATTGTTTATTGAAGCTGCCGGAAATTACACTAAGATACACCTGGAAACCGGCAGATTATTGAGCACCCGGATTACAATCGGCGATATGCAATTGCTGCTGCCCGCCAAAAAGTTTATACGCACACACAGGGCTTTTATAGTTGCATGTGATAAAATAAGCAAGTTTGATCGTGCACAGATCACCATCCGTCATCATACTATACCCATCGGGTCTGTATATTCCCAATGTTTACAAAGTTTTTATTGAAGCTCTCAAAACCTGACCATAGAACGTATAAGCGCCGCAGACAATGTTACGCGGCTCATCCGGCGAAACAACTTGATACTTGTTTTAATCCTCGGTATTTATGATCTGCATATAAATTATTTAACGCTAAATTAAATACCCTGATTATTAAAAACACCAATTATTAAGGTAATTTTGCAGTGGATAATATCCCTGGATAGATAAATGCGCGCTATTGTTATACTTATTTTACTGATGCTATTAGCAGTTCCATGCCTCCGCGCGCAGCAGGATTCAACTGCACAGTTTTATCATACCGATTCATCCGCCGCCCGTCCGCACCATATGGCTTTTCTCGACTCTGTTGCGCAAGCATCTGCAAAAAGGGAGCAATTCATCCAGGATTCGGTAGCAATGGTTTACATTATGCCCGATACGAACCGGCAAAGTCAGATCTTTGCAACCCTGCAGCAAACGGCATATAAAGGCAAAACCTTTTTGGACATACCCTATATATCAAAAAAGAAAACAGGCTACGGCCGTTCACGCGCCAGCCGCGACCCATGGATCATCGCCATGATCATTACTATTCTATTGTATACTGCACTGCTCAATTTTGCCCTTGGCGGCGATGTGAAAAATATATTTCAGTCGTTTTACACTAAGCGGTCTGCACAAATGGAAAAAGAGGACAGGCAGATCAGCACCTGGGCGTTTATCGGCTTATTCTTGCTTTTTTGTGCAACTTTCGGGCTGTTTTTATACATGTTCGCCTCATACAATAACCGTTATTATAGCGTAAGCGGCATCCGGTTGTTTGGTGCGTTATCTATAATGGTATTATCGCTTACGGCATTAAAATTTATTGTTTTAAAGGTAATTGGCTTCTTATTTGATATAAATGCCGTGGTGGGGGAATACATAACAGCGCTCTCGCTTACCTATTTTAATATAGCTTTTGTGTTTTTGCCTGTAATTGTTTGTTTTAGCCTCATATCTGCCCAGCTTATACCTGTTTTACTGGCAATAGCGGCGGTTTTAGTGGTAGTAATTTTTGTGTGGATCTACCTGAGAACAAGCGTGAGCATTATTTCTAATTTTCGATTTCATAAATTTTATTTAATTATCTATCTTTGTGCCCTCGAAATTTGCCCCGTTTTGATTTTGGTCAAAGTACTTAATTTATAAGATTTAGGACAGTAATATAATATTTTGGAAGACAGAAAGAAAAAGGTTAAAAGTATACTGGTTACGTTGCCAAAACCTGAAAACGACAAGAATCCATATGCTGAGCTGGCCAAAAAGCTTAACCTGAAGATTGATTTCAGGTCGTTCATACATGTGGAAGGTGTGCCTGCGAAAGATTTCCGAAAAGAAAAGATCACCTTGGCAGATTTCAGCGCTGTGATATTTACCAGCCGTAATTCAGCCGATCATTTCTTCCGCATTTGCGAGGAAATGCGTTTCGAGGTGCCTGTGGAAATGAAATATTTCTGCCTCTCCGAAACCATCGCGCTGTACTTGCAGAAGTATATCCAGTACCGTAAACGCAAAATATTTTTTGGCAAGCAAACCGCTGCCGACCTTGCAGAGGTGCTCAAAAAACATTCGAACGAAAAATTCCTGTACCCTTGCTCGGACGTAGCTGCTGAGGAGACCCAAAAGTTTTTGCTGGAAAACGGCTATAACTTTACCCCGGCAGTGCTTTTCCGCACCGTGTGCAGCGACCTTTCAGACCTTGCCGACGTGTTTTATGATGTGATCGCGTTCTTCAGCCCGTCGAGCATACAATCGTTGTACAAGAACTTTCCCGATTTTAAACAAAATAATACCCGCTTAGCTGCGTTCGGTGCTACCACCCATAAGGCGGTGCTCGAAGCTGGCTTAATTTTGGACATCCCGGCGCCAACCCCGCAGGCGCCCTCAATGACTATGGCAATAGAGCAATATTGTAAGATGGTGAACAAATAGTTTACCGTAATTTATTTAACTTTATTGCAACTTTTTTTGACCCTCCCGCGTTAAAAGGACAGTTGGTTTATGTGCTGAAAACAACTTTAAACCTCCCGTTGTTAAGAAAAATATATTGAAAATCAGGGCCATATTGGCACAATGTTGATACCTTGATAAGTTGGATAATGTTAAATTTGTTAAATTTTTAATTTTACCGTCACCAATATTTGATATATTCGGGCGTTACTATTTTGTTATATTTATATAATAATAGCCAAACTTTTGAATTTTATATGAGAAAGATATACTCTTTAATTGTTTTTGTTGGACTTGCAGCAGCACTAAGCGGTTGCCGAAATGGTGGAGGGGGGGAGCTTACGGGCGTTCCTCAACGCAATTTCAGGGCAGAGGTGCCATTCGGTATGGTTTATATCCCCGGCGGTTCGTTCCTGATGGGGCAAACTGATCAGGATGTAACCTTTGCGCAAATAGCACAAACAAAGCAGGTTACCATCGCTCCATTCTTTATGGACCAAACCGAGATCACCAACAGCCAGTACAAACAGTTCGTTTTCTGGGTACGCGACTCGATTGCTATTACCAATTATCTTAACGATCCTAAATACTATTATCAGCCAAAAGCCGGCGCCAGGGGTGGCAATACCAGCGGCAGAAAATACATTAACTGGGATTATGTAAAACGCTACCCGGTTTGGAGTACAAAAGGCAAGGGTAACGCCGGCGCTAAGCTTGAAGGTATGTACTACCAGGGCGATGACCGTGTGTTCGACCGTAATGAGCTTGATGTTCGTTTATTAAAATATAATTATTCATTACTGGTGTTGCGCGATGCTGCAAATTACCACATGGATAAAACCAAAAAACGCTCGGACTTTATCCTTCGCGATACCGTACCGGTTTACCCGGATACGCTGGTTTGGCTGGAAGATTTCTCTTATGCAGCCAACGAACCAATGGTGCGCGGCTATTTCTCACACCCTGCTTACAAAAACTACCCTGTGGTAGGTGTTACCTGGCGCCAGGCGCGCGCTTTCACCATCTGGCGTACACGTTATAACGAGGCATACAAATTTGCCCACCATTTACCTCCGCGCCAGCCATATGCGCTGCCAACCGAGGCCGAATTTGAATACGCGGCACGCGGCGGCAGGGAAGGAGCAGATTATCCATGGGGCGGCCCTTATATAAAGAATGCTAAAGGCTGTTTACTGGCCAACTTTAAGCCCGGTCGCGGTAACTATACCGACGATGGCGGCGCATATACGGTTAACGTAAAATCATATTTCCCTAACGACTACGGACTATATAACATGGCCGGCAACGTGGCTGAATGGACCTCGTCATCGTTCAACCCGTCGGCATCGACATTTGTAAGTGACCTTGCGCCTACTTACGAATACGAGGCAAAGCAAAACGACCCTGAAGTACTGAAACGCAAAGTGGTAAGAGGCGGTTCGTGGAAAGATGTGGGTTTCTTCCTGCAAAACTCTTCACGTACTTACGAATACCAGGACACCGCAAAATCATACATCGGTTTCCGCTGCGTAACCAGCTTCCTTGGGCGCGACATCAGGGATAAACGCTAACAACTAACATTAATAAATCTAAAACAAAACATTTCAAAAGACTATTATGGCTGGCAAAAAACAAGCTTACGGTATAAATAACGTAGTATCATGGGGCGCTACTATAGTGATCATCGGGTTGCTGTTTAAAATTCAGCACTGGCCTTACGGCGGATTATTCATTTCGTTAGGTTTAGGTACCGAAGCGTTCCTGTTCCTGATTTTAGGTTTCCAGCGCGATACGGTTGATGTTGACTGGACAAGGGCCTATCCTGAACTGGCAGATGATTATAAAGGTGAATTACCAGTTGCATCATCAAGGGCCATAGCGCCTGCAACCAATTACTCAAATACTGCGGCATTGGATAAAATGATGGAAGAGGCAAAGATCGGCCCTGAGCTGATCCGCAGCCTGGGTGATGGCTTAAGGACATTTGGCGATAAGGTAAGCGCTATTTCACGTGTTACCGATGCAGGTAATGCTACACAAATATTTACTGAAAAAGTAAAAACTGCTACCGAAAGCTACGACAGGTTAAGCGCTGCTTTTGATAAGGCATCGGCTAATTTACAGCAGATGGCGACTTCGGATGTGGATACTAAAGCTTACCATGAGCAGGTAAATGCAATGGCTAAAAACCTTACTGCTTTAAACTCTGTATACGAAATGGAATTGCAGGATTCAAGCAATCACCTCAAATCGATGAAATCATTCTACCAGAATATTGCCGTTACCATGCAGAATTTCAACGATTCGGTTGGCGAATCGCAGCAATTTAAAACTGAGGTTGCTAAACTAACCAAGAACCTGGCATCATTGAATGCGGTTTATGGTAACATGTTATCGGCAATGAGCCAGCCACGCGCTTAAGCAGCGGTATAATTAATTTAGGATACTTATAACTAATAATAAAGGATAAAAGCAGATGGCTGGAGGTAAACAAACCCCAAGACAACGAATGATGGGTATATTGTATCTGGTTCTTTTGGGCCTGATAGCATTGGATGTACCCGATAGTTTGCTGGATGCATTTAAAAGTATCAGCGATAGCTTAAGCGCTTCAAAAACAAGCGTAGCGGCCGGTACCGATCAAACTTTATCAAATTTTCATGATACTAAATTGAAAGATCAAAAAGAACGGGCACAGCCGATATATGACGACGCATTAAAGGCGAAAGGCTTGGCTGATGATCTGGACAAATATGTTGAAGACATTAAAAAGAAAATGGCTGATGCCACCGGTGGCTTCGATGAAACGATAAATGACTGGAGTGGCAGAGAGAATTTAGACATTTCTCCGCACATGATGATCAGCAACGACAAGAAGGGCGATGCTTATGAGCTTCATCAAAAAATAGACGATACCAGGAACCAGCTGTTGGCGCTAATAGCTAAACGAAATCCTAAAGATACCGTAGGCCTGGAATTGCCTTTACAAGCTATTGCACCGCCGCATAAAGCAGGTTTCCCCAATAAAGACTGGGAAAATGCCAACTTTGGCGAAGGCATACCAATGGCTGCAGCAATGACGCAGTTGATAAAAGTACAATCGGATGCTAAGAACGCTGAAGATGCTGTTGTGAAAAAGATCTTGGGCAAAATGGATCAGGCTGTTGTAACATTGGATCAGTTCCGTGCTGTAGTAGTACCAAATAGTAATTACATATTGCAGGGCCAGCCTTTTAGCGCTTCAATATATCTTTCAGCATACGATTCGAAAGCAAACCCAACTATAACTGTTGACGGTTCAAGCGTACTCACTAAAGAAGGTATTGGTACATATACCGTTACAGCGAGTGGTGAAGGTTTGCACACATTTACAGGAAATTTGTCGGTAAAATCTGTAGATGGCCCAAATAAAAATTACCCGATTTCAGGAAGTTATTTAGTTGCGAAACCATCTGCGGTAGTTTCGCCTGATAAAATGAACGTTTTATACATTGGTGTTCCAAATCCGCTGTCTATCTCTGCTCCGGGCGTTCCTGCAAGCAGCGTAAAAGTTAGCATGAGTGGCGGATCTATTAGTGGCTCAGGTATGCATTACACTGCAAACGTACGCGAGGTCGGTACAGCCAAAGTAACGGTTTCAGGTGAGAAGGGGATGATATTGGGATCATCAGAGTTCCGTGTAAAACGTATCCCTGACCCTAAGTTCTCATTTGCTGGCAAAAGTGGTGGTACTACCAGCGCAGCCAACATCAGGGCGCAGGATTATGTATTTGCCAAACTGGAAAACTTTGAATTCGACGCTAAATTTAATGTAACACATTTTACGCTGATGGTGATAAAACCACGCCAGGATGCAATAATTATTCCGGGTTCGGGCAGCACATTGTCGGCACAGATGCATCAGGTTTTAGGTACGGTAATACCAGGGACTACGGTAGTATTTAAAGATATTACCGCTATAGGCCCTGACGGTACACCACGTTACCTGGATGCGATAGTAATTAATGCAAATTGATAGGATCATGAAGACGAAATTTTTGCTCATCTTATTTTGTATTGCCTTCACTGTTGCTCATGCGCAAACACGCCGCAGAAGAACAACAACAAAGAAGAAGCCGGTCGTAACACAACAAGCACCGCCGCCAAGCACTGCATTAAGCGCGCAGCCGCCTGTTGATACAACTAAAAGGACAGCAATATCGCCGCCAAAACCTTTTGACAGGCCTTTGGATGGTTATTATAAAAAATCGGATATACTGAATGCTAAGCCGATCCCTTACCCGAACATCCGTGAGGCTGACGTATCGTTTGCGAAACGCATATGGCGTGAGTTTGACGTGCGCGATAAGATGAACACTTACATGACGTCGCCAAAAATGCGTTTGATAGATGTTTTGCTTACCGCTATTAACAACGGTGAGCTTACTGCTTACGATGCTACGCCGGACGCTAAATATGACCCTGACGGCGACAGCTTTGCACACCCGTTAACACCGGCACAAGCAATGGCTAAACTGGTTGACAGCTCGGTAGTAGAAAAACAGGATATTAATGGTAACTCGAAACGTTCAAAAGTAGCCGGTATCCTGAACCCTGACAGTGTTGTGAAATTCCAGATCAAGGAAGATTGGATCTTTGACAGGCAACGCTCGGTATTCGAGCCGCGCATTATAGGTATAGCCCCAATGACTAAACCGAGCACTGGTGGCAGCTTTGCTACTGATTACCAGCCCGCATTCTGGGTCTATTTCCCTGATGCCCGCCCGATACTGGCAACAAAAGAGGTGGTGAACCACAACAGCGACGCTACAGGCCTAAGCTACGACGACATATTTATGAAGCGTTTGTTTGCAAGCTACATCGTCAAACAGTCTAACGATAAGGATGATCGTATAAAAGATTATGCCCAGGGTGTGGACAGGCTGTATGAGTCCGACCGCATCAAAAAGTCAATGATGGACTGGGAACTGAATTTATGGCAGTATTAGTTTAGTGAGTTTAATGATAGAATTTCAAGAAGGAGCTTTAGGGCTCCTTTTTTGTTTTCGGGCGATTTGATAACAGGCTTAATTTTATTCCCTCCCATGGGGAGGGGTGCGGCTGGATGTGAGTTGGCAGGGAGGGGTTTAATCGCTATGCAAAGTTCGTGAAACCCCTCCCTACACCCTCCGAGGGGTTTAAGTTTACCCATAAAATCGTATGGCTGGTATAGTTGACTATTTCACCAGGTGTTCCTACGGAACACGATTGTAAATATTAATCGTTTTTCTACCCACCAGACGTCCCTACGGGACGTGGCTTGCAGGTTATACGTCCCGTAGGGACGTCTGGTGGGTAGAAATGCGTATGAAATGAGTCCTACGTTCCGTAGGAACGTTTCGTGGGTTATAAATTAACAACCGGCGGCCTGGATTTTATCATTAACATGAACCGTTAGAGGACACTACGAGAATTTTTATTTTATGGGTTAACTTAAACCCAAGGGAGGGAATCGCACATCCTCAGCCCTTTAATTACTGACGTACAGCTATTGTGACAATGCCAGCATAGGGTAAATCTCTGCGTTAAATTTTAAGCGTTACCTACGGATTTTCCACGTAGCCGGTTTTCATAAATCATAGTACTACAGGCTATTACAAGTAGCGGCAAAATAAAAACCGCCTGCCTGCCGCCGTCGTATCTTCCATCAAATAACCTACAAGAAAACTCATGAAAAAATTCATCATCGCGGCGTTTGCTTTAGCAGCTATTGCAATAGCGCCAAGAACTTACGCCCAGGACACTAAAATGGTTGGCGGCGCGGCAATGTACCCAACCAAGAACATTGTTGAAAACGCAGTGAACTCAAAAGATCACACCACCCTTGTTGCCGCAGTAAAAGCAGCAGGTTTGGTTGAAACGCTTGAAGGCGCAGGCCCTTTCACCGTTTTCGCACCAACAAACGAAGCATTTAACAAACTGCCTGCCGGCACTGTAGATAACCTGGTGAAACCGGAGAATAAGGCTACGCTTACTAAAATATTAACCTACCACGTAGTTGCGGGCCGCATAAGCGCCGAAGACCTGTGGGCAAAAGTAAAAGCAGGCAACGGTATGGCTACTTTAACAACTGTAGAAGGCGGCAAGCTAACGGTAATGGCAAAAGATAAGAAATTGTACCTGGTTGACGAAAAAGGTGGAAAATCATGGATCACCATCAGCGACGTTTTCCAGAGTAATGGCGTAATACACGTAGTAAATGCGGTATTGATGCCAGGCATGTAAGTTTGCAGACTATCGGCAGTTTTTGGTGGCGCAAGCCGAAAACTGCCGCTGCAAGCTCTCTGATAAGTATTCTTTCTACCTAAAAAAGAAGCCGGTGCACATGCGCCGGGTTTTTGGTTTTAATAATTCGACCATTAAATGCTTGATCGTCAATTAAATTAATTAGAAGTCACACAAAAAGCTCATTCAATTGTCATTTCGAAATCTTCGGGAACGCCAATCTTTAGAAAAAGAGCCTTTTTACTACTTTTGTTAATTAATTGTGAACTATGAGCATCATTCTTACCCCTATAGATACCGTTGATACCATAAGTAAAGAGGATTTTGTTAACAATTATTTAAACCCGCGCAAACCGCTCATTATCCGCAAGCAGACCGCAGACTGGCCTGCGCTGGAAAAATGGACCTTCGATTATTTAAAAGAGACGGTGGGAGATGTAACCGTTCCGCTGTATGATAGCTCAAAGGCCGACCCTTCAAAGCGTATAAATGCTTCGGCGGCAGAAATGAAATTCGGCGATTATATCGATCTGATCCAAAAAGAGCCAACCGATTTGCGCATATTCCTGTTCGACCCGATAAAATACGCACCAAAGCTGCTTGAAGATTACCGCTCCCCGGCTAACCTGATGGGTGGTTTTTTAGATAAATACCCCAATATGTTTTTTGGCGGGAAGGGTTCAGTCACTTTCCTCCATTTCGATATCGACCTGGCGCATATCTTCCATACCCATTTTAATGGCCGCAAACATGTGATGCTGTTTGATTACAAATGGCGCGAACGCTTGTATTGCATCCCGTTCGCTACTTATGCGTTGGAGGATTATAATATCGAAAAACCTGATCTTACAAAATTCCCGGCGCTGGACGGTGTGGAAGGGCAGGAGGCCATATTGGAACACGGCGATACATTGTTTATGCCTACCGGCTACTGGCACTGGATGAAGTACCTGGATGGCTCGTTCTCTATTTCGCTGCGTGCGTGGGATAGATCATGGGGCATAAAAGCTAAGAGCTTATACAACCTTACCATACAGCGCAAGTTCGACGATATCATGAAACGAAACTTCAAAAAACGCTATATGGACTGGAAGGAAGAGCTGGCTGTTGAGCGTGCAAATAAAGCCCTTGCCGAAGGACTGCCCAAATAATTAGGGGGAATACACCGATTTTTGTTTATGATTACACCGATTGGTGATTCAATTAAATATCTTAGCATTACATTACCAAAGTAAATAAGGTCAAAATCGGTGAAATCCCAGTCAAATCGGTGAAATCACCATATCAATAAGAATTATCGGTGAAATCATATCTATGGATATTGTTGATGCTGGTTTGCTGCACGATCACCTACAGCAATCATTTCACTAACGATTTTCATTTCGACGACTATCATACCATCGTTAACAATGCCTATATCCGCGATATGCATAACCTGCTGCTCTTTTTTAAAGACGGCTCCACAAGCAGCGTATTGCCGGCCAATCAATCTTACCGTCCTATAGTAACGGCGTCGCTGGCTGTTGATTACTGGCTGGGAGGCGGCTACAACGTTGTTTTCTTTCACATCACCAATTTCCTATTGTTCCTGTTGCAGGGCATTGGGATGGTTTACCTGTTCAGGAAGATTTTTGATGTTGCTAAACCAGCACCAAACAATATTTATTATGCAGTAGCAGCTTCCACCTGGTACCTGCTGCACCCGGCCATGGCCGAAACAGTGAATTATATCATCGCCCGCTCGGATATGATCTCAACGGTTTTTATGATCGTTTCCTTCCTGCTTTATATCTATTCGCCATTTTGCCGTAAAACGGGGTTATATCTTATCGGTGTGGTCATCGGCGCTTTAGCCAAGCCCACTGCGGTAATGTTTGCGCCAATGCTTTTCCTTTATATTCTATTTTTCGAAGAGCAGCTAAGCTTTACGGACATTTTCAAACGTTCGAACTTTAAAAAGACAGGGCACGTTATTTTAAGATCCATACCGGCTTTTGTCGTCTGCGCAATAGTTTATAAACTTACGGATAAGCTCACGCCAAAAACATGGACACCGGGCGGCCATTCATCTGTGCAGTACCTTATCACGCAGCCCTGGGTTATCCTGCACTATTTTTATATGTTTTTCGTCCCAAATCAGCTGAGTGTTGATACCGATTGGGAGTTGCTGAAGAACGTTTGGGATATCCGTTTTTTTGCCGGCTGTGCTTTTATATTGGTAATGTTGGTCATCGCTTTTATTACTTCGCGCAAGCAACAATTGCGCCCTATCAGCTTTGGGATTTGCTGGTTTTTCCTGGCCTTGCTGCCGACATCCAGCATTGTGCCCCTGGCGGAGGTGCTGAATGATCACAGGATGTATTTCCCGTTTATCGGTTTGATGATAAGCGTTGTATGGTCTGCGAAACTGGTTATCGATCAGTGCCTAACGGCTTATCGCAAAACTATCATAACCATATTCGTGTTGCTGCTCGGCTGCTATGCATGCGGCACATGGCAGCGAAACAAGGTATGGTACAGCGAGGAAAGCCTGTGGCGCGATGCAACCATCAAAAGCCCCGGCAACGGCCGCGCATGGATGAACTACGGCGTAGCGCAAATGGGCCATAACGAACTAAAAGGCGCGGAAGCAAGCTTCCTTCGCGCCAATTCAACCATGGCGACTTACGACCTGATCTATGTAAACCTCGGCATATTAAAACAAACGGAAAATGATACGGCTAAGGCTGCGCAATATTTTAAAACAGCTATTGCTACCAACGCGAACGATTCAGATCCCTGGTACTTTTATGCAAGGTTCCTGAACAGCCAAAGCAGGTTTAATGAAGCCGTAGATTGTTTGAAAAAAGCGATGGCGATATCGCCCGGTAACCTGCGTACACGCTTGCTGCTGATGGATATTTACCAGGGAATGAACGACTGGACAGATCTGCAAAAGCTGGTTCAGGATTCGCAGCGACTATTCCCCGGAAATACGGATATAGCAGGCTATGCCGACATGGCCAAACGAAAAGCAAGCGAAGCCGATCTTGAGGCGCAAAAACTTGCAAGATCGCCAAATGCGGCAGGCTATATTGATCTGAGCCTGATGTATTACCGCGCAGGCCAGTACAACAAATGTATAGATGCCTGCAACAAGGCGCTTCAGTTAAAACCGGGCTATGATCTGGCATATAACAATATCTGCGCATCATACAATAAGCTTGGGCAATGGGATAAAGCCATACAGGCAGGCGAACAGGGGCTAAAGTTTAACCCGGATAATACGCTGCTTAAAAATAACCTTGCTGAAGCCAAGCAGGCTCTGAAAGGTAAAAGGTAAGAGGCGAAAGGTAAAAGGCGAAAGGTAAAGGTTCTTGCCATCAACTATGATCCATAAACCATGATCTATCAACTATGAACCAGCTAAAGATCCTTTTTCCTGATCTGTGACAACTGCTCCGCTATCGCGCCAAAAAATAAAGTGATCACCCCGAAGATAATAGCGAGCATGGAACCCACAGAAACGCCGTTCCCGCGCATAAAAATGTGAATATCCCACACAATACCGGCCAATATGCTGATGAACGCTATGGGCATAAAAATGCGTATAGGGTTAAAAAGTATAATAATGTTGAACACTTCGTAAATGGTGCGGAAGGCGGTTTTAATGGTGATAGTGCTTTTGCCCGCACCACGCTCTCGTATCTCGATGGGTTCTTCAATAACCTTGTGGTATTTATTGATGAACGCCAGGCAGATCACATCGCTGTAAGCCATACTATCGGGGCAAATTTTGGAGTATTTTTTGCCGAGGTCGCTTCGGTAAATCTTCATGCCTGAGTTAAGATCGTATACCGGTAGCGGCATCAGCCTTTTTACCGTGAAACGGATAATGCGCTTACCCACCCCGCGCAGCATACTTGCCGAACGCGCACCTTTCCGACTGCCGATAACCATATCCGCATCACCTTCGGTAATTACATTAAACAGGTTTTTCACATCCTCCACGCGGTGCTGCCCGTCCGAATCCATCGTGATCAAAAACTCCGTGTCGCAAGCCTCGATACCTGATTTAATGGCGCCGCCATACCCACGGTTAATTTTATGGTGCACCAGCGTAAAGTTCGGCTGGCCTTCATATTCCCTCAGCAATTGCAGGCTGTTATCACGACTGCCATCATTCACCACGATCAGTTTATAGCCCTCTGCCGCGCAAAAATCCAATACCCCTGATATAACTGCGGGTATATTCTTTTCTTCGTTATAGCAAGGGATAATGATGGTTAAACGTGGCTGCATTTGGCTTAATATAGTGCAATATCTACATAAAAGTAATCCTGTGCAATTTGTTAAGAGCAGATTTTATTATAAAACTATTCCCATATTGGGAACTTTTATTATATTTGATTATGCGGATCATTGCAAAAGGTACATTAAGAGATTTTTGGCTTGGGCATGCTGATAGTGAACAAGCCCTAAAATCATGGTATCTTGAAGCAGATAAAAGTAATTGGTTAAGTCCGAATGATATTAAAAAGGAATATCCTAGCGCAAGCATTCTACCAAATAATAGGGTTGTATTTAATATAAAAGGAAATACCTACCGTTTAATTGTAAAAATAAATTATTCGTACCAGATGCTTTGGATAAGGTTTATAGGTACGCATGCGGAATATGATAAAGTTGACGCAACAAAAATTTAGTGACAATGGATGTAAAACTAATAAAGACGGAAACCGATTACAAAGCGGCGCTTCAGCGGCTTGAAATAATATTTGATGCTGAACCGGATACTGTTGAAGGTGATGAACTGGAAGTGCTTGGTGTTTTAATAGACAATTATGAAAAGATCCATCTGCCTATTGACATGCCCGACCCGATTGAAGCAATAAAATTCAGGATGGAGCAACTTAATTATAGTAATCATGATTTGGCGGAAATTATAGGCCTGAAAAGCCGGGTTAGTGAGATCTTAAATAAAAAACGTAAACTTTCAATTGGGATGATACGTAAATTACATAAGGCGCTAAGCATACCAACAGATGTGTTGGTGCAGGAATACAAGTAGTTATTAGCTCGTATGGTCGCAAACAATCTTCCACTCGCCATCTATTTTCCTGAACCATAAGGTAAAATATCCGCCAAGCGGCCCTGCTTTCCTATCCAAATGCCACGAGCCAAGCATAAAAGCATTCTTACTATCGAGCACGTCCAGCTTTATCACGCCAAAGGTGAGCTGTCCCATTGCATCCTTCCCCGGATAAGCTTTTTTATAGCGGTCGATGGTGCTTTGCCAGCCATATAGCGGTGCGGTCTTCCCCACAAAAACCAGCGAATCTGACTTCCAGTAGCCTTGCATAAAGGCATCGATATCGCCTTTGTTCCAGGCGGTTTGCTGATCATGCATCACCTTTAATATGGCCTGTTTGTCCTGTGCATATAAGCCGCTGAAGATCAATAACAGCAGAACCAATAAGATAGATTTTTTCATATAACGCTAAATGTTTCCAAAATAAATATAGGTATTTTGCCCGTCTCAAATTGTTAGTTTGATCATGAAAAAAATATTATGCTTTGGCGAAGTGTTGTGGGATGCCTTTGGTGAAGAGAAGAAAGCTGGTGGTGCGCCGATGAATGTTGCCCGGCATTTGGTGCAGCAGCATATGGACGTAGCCTTTGCCAGTCGGGTAGGAAGTGACGCATCGGGAGATGGGTTGGTGGATTTCCTTAAACAAAATGGCTTATACTCCGAATTGATACAAACAGATGCATTATTACCCACTTGCGAGGTAACGGTGCAGCTTGATGAACACAAGCAGGCGACCTACATCATTCCGCAGCCGGTATCGTGGGACAATATCCAGGCGGATGATACGCTCATGAATGCTGCAAATAATGCTACTGCGATAGTTTACGGGAGTTTGGCTTGCCGTACATCAACCACACGCGACACCTTGCTTACGCTGCTCAGTAACACACAGGCATTAAAAGTATTTGATGTAAACCTTCGCCCACCACATTATACTTTGGCGACTATCGATCTGCTTGCATCGCATGCCGATGTGGTGAAAATGAATGATGAAGAGATCGAGATAATCATCGGGGGGAAACATTCTTTACACGAACAAATAGAAGCATTCCATGCAAAATACAATACCCAAACCGTCTGTGTAACGCGTGGTGGCAATGGTGCAGTTATTTGGCATAAAAGCCAGTTCCACGAGCATCCGGGTTTTAAGGTAAAGGTTGGCGATACTGTAGGGGCCGGGGATTCTTTCCTGGCAACGTTAATTGCCGGGTTAATTGAAGATCAACCCATTCAGCAGGTGCTTATAAAAGCAAGTGCGATAGGGGCGTTTGTGGCCAGTAAACGCGGTGCTAACCCGGTGTATGACCAAAACGAAATAGATAAAATTATTGCACAACAAAAAGATTGATAAAATCGTAGACCGGAATAACATGTTAGTTAATTTTCAGCATTTTATGGTGTAAATTATCGTTGCATTTAAATCTTTTCTATATATTTATGTGATTTTTTTGAGTCGTTATGAAGAAACTTTTACCCTTATTAATTGCCGTTACACTTACAGCAATAACTATATACTCGTGCAAGCTCGATGCGCCGATTTTACCCGGTGACAAAGGCTATGTACAGCAATACCCGCCAACCAGCGGCGCCATAGGCAGCAGTGGCTCTACCGGATCAACAGGTAGTACAGGTTCAACCGGCGCTACCGGATCAACGGGAAGCACAGGAACAACTGGCGCTACTGGAAGTACGGGTACAACCGGCGGCACTGGCATAGCTAACGCAACACTAACCGGTAAATGGACAGTAACAACCAGTTACGTTGGCGAATACACTAAAGGCCAGACTATCTTCAGCATTGCCGACCCGATAAACCCCATTACCGACGTAACACTGGATGATGCTGCAAAGACAGCTGTATTTGATGGATTTAATACGATTAATTTTACCGATTCAACGCAAACTTATACGTATACCAAATCAGGTAGCAATCAATACATAACTTTTTCTGAAGATCCGCTTGCTCGGAGCAGTAACGATAAGATTCAGATTACCAGCCTGACGTCAACGTCTATGACTTGGGTAGGGATCGATCCACAGGTAATATCTGCTGGTGGCATGTCTGTACAAATTGCTTATAAAATAGTATTTACCAAATAGCTATAAATAAAATAACCCGGTATTGTGCCGGGTTATTTTATTTATAGAATTGATCTTTAGTACTTCCTATCATTCTTCGGATAGCCTTCCTCATCCAGATCATCCCGATCATCTTCAGGCGTACGGGAAAGGGCTTCGTCTATAGGGTCTGTTTCTATACCTTTTTCGTCCGAGATGTGCATGGCTAACTGCTCGACATCCGTTTCCAGCGATTCATTCGGGATATATTCATCCGCAGTATCGTAAGGATTGGCCTCATCATAAGTTGAGGTGGAATCTTCACCGTTTTTTGCAGATGTATTGTACGGATCGGGATGGTCATAATCCGGATCATCGCTTTTTACATCAAATTCAAAGCTGTTTTTTTCGGGATCGAACTTCAATTCTTCTTCGTCAATTGTTTCTCCCAACTCGTCTTTTAGTGTGCGGTCCCTGTCAACTGATTCGTCGTCAAAAACGGGGTCTTTATCGTTAATGCTCATAGGTATTTAGTTTATTTAAAGTAAATGTACCAAAACCTTGCCAAACAATTCGCAAAGCAAAAAAGGAATATGCTTACTAATAAGTGATCTGTTTACGATAGGATGTAACGCCGCCCAGCGCAAATTTCACACCCAGTACAATTTCGGTATAAGTGTCATTGGCTTTGCCTGCCTTAAAGCCATCAAGTTCATCTCCCAGTATGAAATTTTGCTGGTAGGCCAAATCTATTTTTACCGAAGGCTGATTGTATTGATTGTATATTTTAAACTCGTAACCCAACCTTACGGGGATATATATCTCCGAGCTGTGGTCTTCTCCGGGTGTGTAATAGTCAGGTATTTTGTATGAATACCTGTTGGTTGTAAGACTGTTCACTTCCATGCCGATACCTGATGAAAGATAAAAATTCTTAAGCACATTAGCCAGCGGACTATTGGAGTAATCTAATATCTCCCCCGCCTGTACCTGCACCCTGAAAGCTACGGCTGTAAAGCTATTGGAAAACTGCCTGCCGGTGGTATCTTTCAACGCGTTGCCGCCTTCAAGCTTGCCTGCTTCAACTTCAAGTATATAGTTGATGAACGGCGTTTGGTTATAATTAAAATTGAAATGTACCGATGGCGTGCTTTTTACCGACTGGGCGTCGCCGTATGTTTTATTGATCGCACCGCCAAAACCGATATCGTATTGAGCATAATCATATCCCAATTGAGCTTTTGAAATAAATGCGATACAGGAAATAAAGACGGTGAAGAATATTTTTTTTAGGTTAAAAATCCTCATAAAATAAGTAATAAGCTACAGCCATAGTTAAAGCCATAGGTATAATTCCATAAAAATAACATCAATCTTAATAAAAACAATAAAAACGAAAATAAATTGCTACCCTATTCGCTTTTTTACATTTTGTGCAGTTTTATTAAGACTGTAAATTCTATATTTGGGCGCACTAAAAAATCATTTACAGATGTCAAAACCATCATGAGCTGAAATTCGAAAACTGAATAAATAGCTCCGCTCATGATAGCTTCATCACCAATAAAAAATAAATTACACCGATGAAAATTAAAGTAGAAAACCCTGTAGTTGAGCTGGATGGCGATGAAATGACCCGCATTATCTGGAAATTTATAAAGGATAAGCTCATTTTCCCATACCTCGATCTGGATATTAAATATTTCGACCTTGGTATTGAATACCGCGACGCCACCGACGACCAGGTTACTATCGATGCAGCTAACGCGATAAAAAAATATGGCGTAGGTATTAAATGCGCTACCATTACACCTGACGAAGCCCGCGTAGAAGAATTTGGCTTGAAACAGATGTGGAAATCGCCAAATGGTACTATCCGTAACATATTGGACGGTACGGTATTTCGCGAACCAATTGTGATGAGCAATGTACCGCGTTTGGTACCAAACTGGACTGCACCGATCTGCATCGGCCGCCACGCTTTTGGCGACCAGTACCGCGCTACCGACTTTGTTACCAAAGGCAAAGGCAAACTGACCATTACTTTCACCCCTGAGGATGGCGGCGCAGAGCAGTCGTTCGAGGTGTATAACTTTAAGGGAGATGGCGTTGCATTGGCAATGTACAATACTGATGAATCGATCAAAGGTTTTGCCCGCGCTTGCTTTAACCAGGCTTTGCTGAAAAAATGGCCGCTGTACCTTTCTACCAAAAACACCATTCTGAAAAGGTATGACGGCCGTTTCAAAGATATCTTCCAGGAGATCTACGAAACCGAATTTAAAAGCGAGTTTGAAGCTAACCAGCTTACTTACGAGCACCGTTTGATTGACGACATGGTTGCATCTGCCCTTAAATGGCACGGTAACTTTGTTTGGGCTTGTAAAAACTACGACGGCGACGTACAAAGCGATACCGTAGCACAGGGTTTTGGTTCATTAGGTTTAATGACCTCGACACTGGTTACACCTGATGGCGGTACAATGGAAGCTGAAGCTGCCCACGGTACCGTAACCCGCCACTACCGCGATCACCAGGCTGGTAAGCCAACTTCGACCAATCCAATTGCATCGATATTTGCATGGACAAGAGGGTTAGAGTTCCGCGGCATGCTGGATAACAACCAGGAGCTGATCAAATTCTGCAAAACGCTTGAAGAAGTTTGTATAGAAACCGTTGAAAGCGGCAAAATGACCAAGGATTTGGCCATCACCATAAAACCAAAAGTTGAACACGGTGTAGATTACCTGTACACCGAAGAGTTTTTGGCAGCTATTGACGAGAATTTACAGAAAAGATTGGCGTAAGTTTTGGAATCTTAAATTGAAAAGTCCGCATAAAACTATGCGGACTTTTTTGTTGTGCTTTGATTATATTTGAATATGAAATTTACAGCAATTATTGAAGAAGGCGAAGACGGTTGGTTTGTAGGACAAATTGAAGAAGTGCCTGCCGCAATGTCTCAAGGAAAAAGTATTGATGAATTAAAGATTAATTTATTAGATGCATTGAAATTAGTGTTGGATGTAAATAAGGAGCTAACTGAAAAAGAATATTCGGGCAGATCAGTTATAAAAGAAGAGTTAGAACTGATCTGATGAAGCGTTCGGCTTTAGTTAAGCACCTTGAAGAAAACGGTTGTTATCTTCTGCGTGAAGGTGGCAATCATGCAATTTATGTTAATCCAAAAAACCGAAAGCAAACTGCGGTAGGCCGTCATCAGGAATTGGATAATATACTTTGCAAAAAGATTTGTAAACAACTCGAAATACCTATCATAAATAAATAATACGTTAAATACCCTGTACTAACTACAGGCATTCTTTTATTTACGACCATCAAAACAAATCAACTATGGAAAACAAACAGGAAGACAGATCAGTGCTGTCGCATATCGAAAAGTTAACTGCCAAAGAGGAAGCTTTGTATGGAAAAGAGGATCTTTCAGACGAAGATGTTAAAGAACTTCACAAAGTAAAATCAGAGCTCGATCAGTATTGGGACCTGCTTCGTCAGCGCCGGGCGTTCAGAGATGCAGGTGAAGATGCCGGAAAAGCGGAATTGCGTTCAACCGATACGATAGAAAACTACGAAGAATAAAAAGGAAGGCCTAACTATTCAAGATTTAGTTATTTTTGAGCAGTCTATCAGCAACAATTTTTAATATATAAACTCTTCGATTCTACCATGTCAACACTCTATCCATTAAAATTTAAAACGATTTATAAAGATAAAATATGGGGCGGTCAAAAAATACGCACTTATCTGCATAAAGATTTTGGCAGCCTGCCTAACTGCGGTGAGACCTGGGAAATTTCGGGTGTAAAATCTGATGTTTCGGTAGTGGAAAATGGCCGCCTTGCAGGCGAATCGCTGGCCGATCTGTTGGTGAAATATAAAGATGAGCTGGTTGGCAAAAAGATCTATGAGCGCTTTGGGAATGAATTTCCGTTGTTGGTGAAGTTTATCGACGCTAACGAAGACCTTTCGATACAGGTCCACCCGGATGATAAGCTGGCTAAAGAACGGCACAATTCCTTTGGTAAAACCGAAATGTGGTATGTGATTGAAGCTGACCCGGGCTCAACATTGATCGCCGGCTTTAATAAAGAGCTTACGCAGGAAGAATATCTAAAGCAATTCAATAGCGGGCATTTGACCGACGTTTTGAATAAGGAAGATGTGAAAGCCGGTGACGTATTCTTTTTACCTGCGGGCCGCGTACACACCATTGGTAAAGGTTTGCTGATTGCCGAGATCCAACAAACCTCCGACATCACATACCGCATCTATGATTTCGACAGGGTAGATGACAAAGGCAATAAACGTGAGCTGCATGTAGAAGAAGCGCTGGCTGCTATCGACTATAAGCATTATCCTGAATACAAGACTAAATATACGCCTGCAAAGGATGAGACCGTTCACCTGGTAAGCTGTCCGTATTTCACCACAAACGTCCTTGATTTTGATAAAAGCACTGATAAGGATTACAGCAACCTGGATTCTTTCGTGATACACGTTTGCCTTGAAGGCGCTTATGAATTGAAATATAACGGCGAAAGCTATCCCGTTAAAATGGGAGAGTGCTTATTGCTGCCAAATACAGTTGATAAGGTGGAATTAAGCACTGATAAAGGCTTTAAGATACTGGAAAGCTATATTGAATAACGCATTGTTAGAGTCGCAATTATGCGCCTCTACAAATAGAACATGACGTAGAGACACATAATTGCGTCTCTTTTTTTGCGTCTCTTATTTTTTATACACCCGCGATAACACGAACTTACCAAAGAAGGTCTTTTCGTCCACCATCTTATAATTCTTTTCTTCAAATCGCGTATTAATGTCCGGCAGTTGCGAGGCTTCGATCTTGCATATCACCCTAAAAAATACAAACATAGTTTTTAGCAATACATTCTGCCACCAGCGACCGGTAAGCTGGAAATCGCAATTGAGCCAAATGCCGCCTGGTTTAAGTGCTTTGTGAATGTGGCAAAATACACGCTGCAGTGTTTGCTCGGTAAAATTGTCAAATAGGAAAGGAGTGATCACCACATCAAAATCCATCGGCAGTACTACATTTTCAATGGCGTTGGTGATGAATGATACGTGATTGTTGCCGGTTATGCGTTTTTTAGATAAGGCGACCATATTGGCTGCAACCTCCACATAAGTAATGGTCAACCCGCTGGGGTGTACGCGCGTAAGTTCTTCCAATATCCATCCTGTTCCGCCTCCTACAATAAGAATATTGGCATTTTCGGGTACATATTCTAACAACCATACCTGCGCCCTTACCAGCGAACGGCCATAAACCACGCGCGACAAAGCGTCGTAAAACCAGGCTGAGTTATTATAATTAGCGGCCATTTTTCAGATATACGAAATCGGATAGCAAAGTGTAACAAAACTTTGTATTTTTAGTATTACAATCTTTTAATTAAGAATATTTGCTGCGATACCGGTAATGAAATGATCAGAGAACAGGTAATGCGCCGAATACCACGAGCAGCAGGTATTGGAGGATGAGGATGCCGTCGACAAAGAAGAAATAGTAGTACTCATTCTTTTGCCAGCTTGATCTGAAGATCAGCCATCCGGCTAATACGGCTGTTATTGAGAGCGCCCAGAAGTCATTATTGAGCCCGTTGTTCCTGAAAATGAAAAGCAATACGATATAGGCGGCAAGTAATACCTGGCAAAACAGGTATGCTTTTTTCTCACCAAACATAACCGGTACGGTTTTGAGGCCCGATTGCTTGTCGTGGAAAAGGTCGCGGATATCAAATGGTACCGTCAACGCACCGATGAACAGGAAGCGTTTGGCGATAAGAATAGTGGTATCGCGCATGGAGATGCTGCCAAGATGAAGGTGCTGCGATTCGAGCATTGGCAGCAATACAGTGCTCATTGTCCACACCAGGGTGATCATAAATTGCTTTAGCCCCGGGATGTTGCGTAGCCCGAATTTTTTATCGCCCAACGTGAAAAGCGGCAGCCCATATGCAAATGACAATACACCGAGAAATATAAGCAGTATCCTGGATTCCGTTGAGATAAGCACAAATAAAGGCATCAGGGCAAGAATGGACACGATGGTAAGTGTTACCATTAGCCTGTAATGTGAAAAAAACCAGCGCTCGCGTTTGTGCGGCGAGTCGAGCGGTTTTTGGGGCTTGCTGATAAGGATGCTGAAATTGTAAATGGCAAGCGTGGATACGAACAATATCCCTAATACCGAATAAACCGGTTTTGAACCGATGAGCGCGAATGTAACAAGCCCCTGCGACACAGCGCACAATGCCATGAAAATATTGCTGAACAACAGGAAATCAAAAACTGACTGCAATGTTTTCTTCATGGGCATTAAGCAGCAATCAAGGTTGATAAATTACGCTGCTTTTAGGTCAAATATCGTAATCTCCGGCGATATTGCAACTAATAAGCGAATGTGATTTTTTTGTTGTTGATTGAGGAGGGTAATTCAAAGTAGTGAAACTTACGAAGTTTTCAAACTTCGTAAGTTTCACTATGAAAATCATGCCATCCCGAACTTGTTTCGGGAACTCACTAAACAGGTAGCCGAGTGCATGGTGTATACCGTTATTATGAGGTGCTGAAACAAGTTCAGCATGACGGAATGGTGTAATTATTCAATAACGGTCATCATCAATATCCAGGTCGTCGTCATCCGGTTCCAGGTTGAACAGGCTGTTGAACATATCCGAGAATGCAAAGCCGTTATCCAAAAATCCCTTACTTAGCTGCGAAAATTCCGCTAAACCATGCAGCGCAAATTCCATCAGCAAATATTGCTGGTTCTCGCTTAAACGGGGATGAAGCTTTTTAACAAGTGCTTTCAGGCCATCTACCTCGTTCAATATTTTTTTATAAACCGCTATAGATATATTATCATCGATAGCCAGGTTGTTGCCATTACTAAACCAGTTAATGATCTCGACGTAAGGATTTGGCGCCTTCGATTTTTTGGCTTTTTCCGGATCGGGGAAGAATTGCAGCATCAGCGTTCTGATGGCCTTGCCGATAAGCATATTAGCTACCTTCGCCGGGCCTTCCATTTCGCCTTCATAAACCAATTCTATTTTACCGGTTATCGCTGGGATAACACCTAAAAAGTCGCTTATGCGCACAAAGGTGCTGCTTTCGCCATTAATGATCATACGGCGCTCGGCATTGCTGATGAGGTTCTCGTATGCGGCAATGGTCAGACGTGCAGATACGCCCGATTTCTTATCTACATATTCCGAGTTACGCGCCTCAAAAGCGATCTGTTCCACCAGGTCTTTTACCAAATCGTCGGACTCAATGGCCACCTTTTGTTCGGGTGTAAGCAATGCTTCCTGCTGGGTTATCTTGCGTGAGATCTCTACCGAACGCGGGTAATGCGTCAATATCTGGCTTTCGATCCTGTCCTTTAGCGGTGTTACGATCGATCCGCGATTGGTATAGTCTTCAGGATTGGCAGTAAATACAAACTGAAGATCAAGCGGCAGCCGCAGTTTAAAGCCGCGGATCTGGATATCGCGCTCCTGCAAAATGTTGAAGAGCGAAACCTGGATACGCGCCTGCAGATCGGGCAATTCATTTATCACAAATATGCCGCGATGAGCACGTGGGATCAATCCGAAGTGGATCACGCGCTCATCTGAATAGGTGAGCTTCATCGTGGCTGCCTTTATCGGGTCGACATCGCCGATCAGGTCGGCAACGGTAACGTCAGGCGTGGCCAGCTTTTCGGTATAGCGTTCCGAACGGTGTAGCCAGGCAATAGGGGTATTGTCGCCTTTGGCAATCACTTCGTTATGGCCAAACCATGATATTGGCGCCAGCGGGTCATCAAATAATTCCGATCCTTCAATATATGGGATATATTCATCCAGCAGGTTTACCAATAGGCGTGCGATACGCGTTTTTGCCTGTCCGCGTAAGCCCAAAAGTAAAATATTATGACGTGAAAGTATGGCAGTTTGCAGGTCGGGAATAACCGTATCCTCAAACCCGATAATGCCTTCAAAGCCGCCTTCTTTTTTTTTCAGCTGCGCTATCAGGTTTGCCCGCAGCTCATCTTTTACAGATCTGCTCCGGTAATCGGTTTTTTTTAATTCGCCAAGTGTTTTTATTTCTTTGTAGTTCATTTGTTCAATAGTTCATTTGTTCATTGGTGCATGGGTTGTCGCTTCATTAACATGGCCCATGCGGCGCATTTTCCGGCGAGACTCTTTTGAGAAGGAAAATTGGAAAAGCACTTTATTGTATATTCCTTCATTTGCACATCTGCATATTTGCACATTCAAGCATCACCTAACCGTCCTGCGCCTGTTCCTGATGTAGTCTTCAAAAATGTATTCGCCCAGGCCGTTCAAGGAGCTGTAGAACGCCTTGCCGCCGTTTGTTTCGGTAAATTTACGTACAAACTGTTGCAGGTAGGGGTCTTTTGCTATCATAAATGTGGTGATCGGTATTTTCAGCCGTTTGCATTGTGCCGCCATATTAAGCGTTTTATTCACCACTTTCCTGTCGAGGCCGATGCTGTTCTTATAATAGCGGTTTCCTTCCTTCAGGCAGGTAGGTTTACCATCGGTTATCATAAAGATCTGCTTATTGTGCGTTTTGCGGCGGCGCAACAGGTCGGTTGCCAGCTCAAGGCCGGCATACGTATTCGTATGATAGGGGCCAACCTGCAGGTAAGGTAAATCCTTCAAACTTATGGGCCATGCATCGTTGCCGAAAACCACAATATCCAGTGTATCTTTTGGATATTTGGTACGGATGAGCTCAGCCAACGCCATAGCTACCTTTTTTGCGGGCGTTATCCGGTCTTCACCGTAAAGGATCATGGAGTGCGATATGTCTATCATCAGCACGGTGGAGGTGAGGGTCTTGTAGTCCATTTCCTCCACTTCCAGGTCGCGTTCGGTCATCATAAAATCGCCGATGCCATGGTTTACCTGTGCGTTGTGGATAGATTGCGTCATATCTATCTGGTCCAGGCTGTCGCCAAACTCAAATTCGCTCCGCTCCGCGTTCTTTTCATCGCCCTGCCCGGATTGCGGCGAACGATGATTACCCTTACCTGATTTCTTTAACTTGCCAAATATTTCCTCCAATGCAGACTGACGAATGCTTTGTTCTGCCTTTGCAGTTATCCTGAAGCCGCCATTTTGCTGGTCGTCATCCAGGTAACCTTTTTGCTTCAGCTCGTCAATAAAATCACCCATGCCATATTCGTCATTGGTGATGTTGTATTGCTTGTCAAGCTCATTCATCCAGGCCAACGCTTCGCCGGCATCGCCTGATGTATAGTTAAGCAATTCAAGAAAAAGCTTGAGTAATTCGTCGAAACCGCCTTTGGGGATATCGTTGGGCTTAAATTTGGAAAATCCAAAACCGCGCATATTATACCTTTCTGATATAAAGTAACGTATAATTTTCCGCAAAAGTTTGCTGCTGGCAGATGTAGGCCCGAATTTTAGGTAAGCATGACAAACAGCGACCATAAACCCATCCCAAACCCCCTCCCAAGGCTGAGAGGGGGAGCAAGGCGGTCCGTTAACGCCCTGCTTAATTTTTCTCCGCCTTATGTTTTCCCTTTAGTATAGAAAGCGGATGCCGGGTAATAACTGTACAGTAAATTACCGGCAGGGATGAGCAAACCACAATGTTTTATAATTTAAAAGGTATAATGGTAAAAGGTATAATGGTCAATTCAGCTTATTATAATAAAGGGGTATTTTTTTAATTAAAGCACTTGCAGGCGCGGCTGATTTTTTGCGGGTACTGAAGCCGAGCCTAAAACGTAACTTTTTTTGTAACAGCTATCGCAACGGTATCTTTTTATCGGCAGCCAAAACAAAAATGTTTTGACAAGCAGGCCACGTTTGACTCGGCTATCAAGGCGGCCAACTCCGCAGCGGCGGCATTTTTTCTTTTCCATTATTATTGGGTCCATAACAATGATATTTGTAAATTAATTAGTAGTTGATTTTTTGCTTAGGGTAAAGTTAAGTGCTGAATGGGCGTTTTGCATATGTAAACAGGGGGACAAAAGGTGGACAAATAATAATTTGAACGTTTTTTTCATCCAAATCGTGCCCTTTTTATCTAAAATGTGTTATGAAGTTATTGTAAAGGTTAAAATAGGCTATAGATTCTGTTTCTTTTTGGATAAAGAGCAGTTACTCGTCATCAAGGCTCAGTGCGGCCTGCGTATCCATTTTTTTGCGAAGCCTTTGTTTTGCTTTCTTTATGCCTTCAACTGTAATGCCGAGCATGTTGGCCATTTCTGCATTGTTAAGTCCGAGTTTCATCAATGCTACAATGCGGGTGTCGGTAGTGGACAGGGTAGGGTTTTGTTTGCTGAGGTTAACGAAAAAGCCAGGGTACACTTTTGAGAAAAGCCGTTTAAACTCCGTCCAATTTGCATCGGTCATGATATGCGCCTGCAGCAATCTCTCCAGGAGGTCGGCATCCGATTTATCTACCGATTCCGTGCTGAGTTTATCTATTTCCTGCTTAAAGTTTTCTATCAATATATTTTTCTGGCGTATATTCTCCGTAAACTTATGTAAGGCTATGCGGGCGTTTTTTAAGCGCTCGTCTATCATTTGTTTTTCGGCTAAAAGCAGTTCCTTGTCTTTTTTATTCTTCAACCGCTGGCGGTTGTACACCAATACCAATATAATAAGCAATAGCATCAGGACCGCGATGCCTGCATCAGTTTTAACGTTTAGTACCCGTTCATTAGCCTCTATTCTGCTCAACTCGCGAAGGCGCTCATCGGCTTCGTATTGCATTTGTATACGCTGAACCGCTGCAAGATTATCACGTTTTATCAGGCTGTCTTTATAAACCTCATATATTTTACGGTACGCGATAGATTGTGCAGATTGCCCCAGCTCCTCGTATAATTTCGACTTAAGATCATAAAAATCTGTCGTTTCTTTCAGTACATCTTCCTTAGTATCACTTTTTAGTAATGCGGACACAGTATCAAGCTGTTTGCCTGCTACAGAGGAGTTTTTATAATTAATGTTGATTGCAACCAATCTTAATAAAGCTATGGCAGCATTTTGTTTTTCATTGTATTTTAAAGATGTAGTATAATCGTTTTCAATATAGGGGATAGCTTTTTGGTATCGCCCTTCCAAAAAATAGCATGAACCGATATTTCCCCTGGCAATGCCTATCCAAACAGTGTCTTTGGTAGCAATGGCCATCTGGAGCGCCTGCTGAAAATTGTTGAGCGCAGGGTTAAATTGTTTGAAATTGCGGTACACCAGCCCCAGCGTGTTCCGGTAATTGATCCTTTCGCGCGATAATGGTTTGGAATATATCAACGCTTGTTCCAGCATTGGTTTGGAGTTGTCAAAATCGCCCAATTTGTAATAAAAGCTGCCTACGTTAAAAAGATATTTGTCAATTCCCGGCACGTTGGCTAACCCTACTTCCCTGAACTTCTCCATCGACTGTAAAAAATACCGGCAGGCATCGTTATTATGGCCATTAATAAAAAAATAAACAGCAACGTCATTTAATGCTATTCCTTTTTCAACCATTAAATTATTTTTTGTGGCGAAGTCGACTGCATTAAGATAATAGGCAGTGCTTTTTTCATTTAGCTTTTCTTTCACCGAATAGTAATCGGCGCGCATGCCATAAACCGACCATTGTAATCGTTTATCATTCCAATGGGCTGCGAGCTCATACAAATGGTTCAGCATATTCATCGCATATGCCTCACTCGTTTTTCTTAGGTTGGCTTTGTAAATGGCCGTTGCGGTAAGTGCGCGTTCGGGCTCGGATACCTGTGGGAGTTTATCGAAAATATGTGCTAAAGAATCCGGCGTTGCGGCTAATGATGTATTAATGCCTGCAATAACAAAAATTACGCCAAGCACCACTTTCGTGAGATCTTTCAGATGGCCTTTG